>Ga0307440_1000181_pt1 | contig 29096 bp, 18 predicted proteins | sample SalMarWE160410MG_FD_202150 | JGI IMG/M metagenome (GOLD analysis project Ga0307440, IMG submission 202150) | Salt marsh sediment microbial communities from the Plum Island Ecosystem LTER, Massachusetts, United States - WE1604-10 | ecosystem: Environmental > Aquatic > Marine > Intertidal zone >...
CCGGTATTCAATGCATCGGCGGCATAAGCCGAAGAAAACGGGAAAAGCAGACAAATCGCGAAAATTACATATCTCATCGGTTTCATTCCTTAGTATTCCTCCTTTTTTTCTCAAATCGGATTTGGCTAAATAGCTGAATCGTTGAATCGTTAAATGGCTATGATGACTTGACCGGCCGACCATTCGACGATTTGACCTGATTAAATTTAGGTTTACTAAGGCAATAGCTGTGCCATAAGGAAAGAAAAGGAAAAAATACATAATTTTCAAAATGTTAAAAGTATTCTTATATGGTTTTGTAACTACGACTGCACACACAACTGTAATAAATCGAGAAATATATTACAAAATTGCAACTTTTTAAAAAAATTTGTCAAAAAATTAAGCGCTCCAGGGAATGAGATTTAAGGAAATTATTATCTAATGGGTTGCGCCTTTATCATCATGGTATAGTCCTCAATGGCCAAAGGAGGTTGCGCCCGCTGATAACGCCATTGCAACCAGCGAACGCAACCGCTATGTTTGAGTTGTTAAAAAGAAATACTTGCCGTAACCTCTCCGTATACAAAATACGAACTTCTATTTATGTCTGTTCCGCCGGTTTGCGAAGCATTTTTTCAGAAGCGGTTCCTCCCATGAGAGAGCCGAACCCTGCTGTGCTTCCCATTCCGCCGGCATGTGAAATCTCAAAATCCGGATAGGCAGTGCCGCCGTGTTCGGTAAAGTCGAGCCCCTCGAGTTCCTCTTCCGGTGACACTCTCAGACCTATGGTTACATCGATCAGCTTAAACAATAGAAAGGCGGTGGGGAATACCCATAAAAAGCAGGCGGCGATTCCCAAGAGCTGCACACCTATGATTTTCAACGACGTGCCGCCGATGTTGAATATTCCGGCAGACAAGGTTCCCCAGGCACCGCAGACGCCGTGCACCGAGATGGCGCCAACCGGATCGTCGATCCTGATGCGATCAAAAAAGAGAACGGCCAACACGACGATGACACCGGCTATGGCGCCGATAATGATCGCACTCAAGGGCGATACCGACGCACAGGGACTGGTGATGGCCACCAGACCGGCCAGGGCGCCGTTCAGAGTCATGCCCGCATCGGGTTTTCCGAATTTAATCCACGCTGTAATCATCGCCAGCGTCGCACCGGCTGCGGCGGCCAGGTTGGTGTTGACAAAAATCATGGCAATATCTTTGTTGGCGGCCGTCGTGGAACCGGGGTTGAAACCGAACCATCCCAGCCAGAGGATAAATACGCCCAGGGCCGCCAGCGGTATGTTGTGCCCCAGAATCGGTTTGATCGTGCCGTCTTTCATGTATTTGCCAATGCGCGGTCCCAATACAAGGGTTCCAGCCAAAGATGCCCATCCGCCCACCGAGTGAACCACTGTTGAGCCTGCAAAATCTATAAAGCCAAGGTGTTCGAGCCAGCCTCCCCCTTTGTAGAGGCCGCCCCAGGCCCAGCTTCCAAACACAGGATAGATCAATAAGCTGATAACAACGCTGTAAATCAAGTATCCGACAAATTTGGTCCTTTCCGCCATGGCGCCGGAAACGATGGTGGCCGCTGTGGCGGCAAATACCACCTGAAACATCCAGAACGCCAATACCCAGGGGTCGCCACCGGGCTTGAAATCGCTCAAGAAAAACCCGGATGTTCCGAACCAGCCGGTTTTGGAAACACCGAACATCAGGCCGAATCCCACAGCCCAAAACGCCAGGCTTCCCATGGCAAAATCCATCATATTTTTCATCATAATATTGATGGCGTTTTTGGCACGGGTGAATCCGGTTTCCACCATGGCGAATCCGGCCTGCATGAAAAAGACCAGTGCCGCGGCAACCAGCGTCCAAACATAATCGGCATGGGTCTGAACCAGATCAATGGCTTCTTTATTGCTCAAAACCGTCGGCGTCTTATCGGCGGCCCAGGCTCCTGTAAAACAAATCAAGACAAGAAAACCAGAAATGATAAATTTTTTCATAACACTTTTACTCCTTTGATTTTGAATAACATTTTCATTATCCTTAATGATACAAAACATTAAATTGCATGTTCTCCCTTCTCGCCGGTTCGAATGCGAACCGCTTCGTTCACCGGAAGAACAAAGATTTTTCCATCGCCGATCTTGCCGGTATTGGCTGCGCTGGATATGGCTTCCACCACTTGATCCACCAGAGATGAATCCACCACCACATCGATTTGTACTTTGGGGACAAAATCGACCTGATATTCGGCGCCGCGATAAATTTCCTTGTGGCCCCGCTGACGGCCAAATCCTTTGACCTCGTTAACGGTCATGCCGTTTATACCGATTTTGTTCAGCGCATCTTTAACGTCATCGAGTTTAAACGGTTTGATAATGGCTTCAATTTTGTTCATTTGAACGTGCTCCTTTTCCATTAGAATTTTGCTGTTTTACCTTCCCGGGATTTTTCTTGATTGCAGAGCAAGGAGAATGCCAACCTGGCCATTCTTCGAATAAGAAGTGTTTATACTATTGAATAAACAGGAAATATTTTTTCGATAGAGAAGATATATTGGCGCCAATTGGACAACATAAATGTAATTTAATATTATAATTAATACATATATGTAATTTAGAAACTATTTATAACAAATATGTAATATACAATACTGAGCTGACAGCAGCTTTATCTTGGGGATCTTCGAGGTCGGGGTGAGTTAAAATTCACGCTTGCGATTTTAACTTTGATTGAATTCCTTGCAGGGTTGGCTCGGCCAGCAATGTCCGGGCATATGCCGTTGCTTCGGTGACGCTGAGATTGACGATCTGACTTTGAACAGAACGCAAAAAATGCGGATCGACGCTGAGTGTTCTGAGCCCCGATCCGATAAAAAAGGGGATAAATTCGGGTTCATGTCCCATTTCACCACATACCGTCACCTCGATTTCAGCCTTGACGGCTGCCTGGATGATGCGGTGCAGGGATCTGAGAACAGAGGGATGGTAGGGCTGATAGTAGACAGCAACTCTTTCATTGCTTCTGTCCACCGCCAACATATACTGAATAAAATCGTTGGTCCCGATGGAAAAAAAATCCGTTTCTATGGCCAATTCATCGATAATGTCCAATACGGCCGGCAGCTCGATCATTGCGCCGAGGGCGGGTGCGGAATGAAAGGGAAGATTCTGCTTCTCCAACTCAACCATGGCTTCTTCGACGGCTTGACGGGCCTGTCGAAACTCATCGATGGCGGAAATCATGGGAAATACGATTTTTAATTTGCCGGCACCGGCACCGGCCCTTAAGATCGCTCTTAACTGTTGAAGGAATACATCGCGGTAGTGTAGGGAAAAACGGATCGACCTGAGCCCCAGTTCCGGATTCGCCTCTTTGGTGCCTTCAAAATACGGCAGCAACTTTTCGCCGCCGGTATCCAGCGTGCGGATGGTGACTTCCCGGCCGCCCATTTCATCGCACAGCCGTCTATAGACCAAATACTGCTCCTCTTCGGAAGGAAGATTGGACCTTATTAAAAAAGGAAATTCGGTCCGGTACAGCCCGATGCCTTCAACATTGAGATCTTTGGCCAGTTTTAACTCACTGAGAAGATTGATATTGGCCAGCAGCTTAATCGGTTCGCCGTCACGGGTTCTTGTCTGGGAAAGGATGGGAGCGGCGGTGGTCTTATCTTTAGTCTTTTCCGCCTGTAGGCGGGTTTCAAAGCGCAGGATAATCGCTTCAGAGGGGCCCGCATAAATGCTGCCGATGTCAGCATCCAGTATCATAGGCGTACCATCCGGAAGTTCCAGCAAATCGTTGCGTTCGGCAATCACCATGGGAAGTTTCAAAGACCGGGCAATGATGGCCACGTGGGACGTCACCCCGCCGCTCACCAAAACAATTCCCTGGACATCTTCAGTGGCCAGTTTAAGCAAATCCGATGGAAGGAGCTGCCGGGCGATGACAATCCGGCCTTTGACATGATCCAGGTCTTGCGCTGTTTCTTTGCGAAGATTGTTGAGCAGGCGGCGGGTAAGATCTTTGATGTCCTGGGCTTTTTCCTGGAGATAGACGCTGGGAGCTGAAGAGAAGAGCGTCATATAGTGCCCGGCAACATCCCGCACCGCCCCGGGCACAGATATCCCCTGTTCTATTTTGGCCAGCATCGCATCCACAAAGCGGGCATCTTTTAAGATCATGAAATGGGCTTCAAAAATCAGGGCTGCACTTTCCGGAAGCCGTTGGGACAGGCGATTCTGCAAATCCTTTAGCTGCTGCTTGGTAGTTTCAAGTGCCTCAAGAAAACCCTGGGGTGTGGCCACAAACTCCGAATCGGGTCGATGAGACAATACGGATTCACGATCGGTTTTCATCACCATAACAGGCGCATAGGCAAACCCGCTCGATGCTGTTTTAGCCTTTACAAAGCGGAGTCTTTCCAGCAGATCGTTCTCCCGGAAAGAAATCATCTGATGATTCTGGTCCATCATCAGCCGGGCATTTTCGATGGCGCCGGTCAACTGAGAGGCAATGGCCCGCATGGCCATCACGTCGATTTCATCGAAATAACCGGGATGTTCATGCTGCACCACCAGAACCCCGATTTTTTCATTGCCCCTGTGAATCGGAACAGCGAGAAACGATTCAAATGGATCTTCATCAGCCTCTTTGAAGTACTTGAAATCGGGATGGCGGCCGGCGCGATCTTCGCAGATGGGTTTTAAGGACTCAAAGGCTTTGCCCACAAGCCCTTCACCGGATTTCATTCTGACCCGGCCCACCGCCGATGGATTCAAACCGAGAGTGGCCTGGAGCACCAGGTCACGGGTGGTGTCATCGTAAAGATAAATGGAGCCTACATCGGCTTCCAGGTGGCGAGCCACCATCTCAACGGTTTGCTGAAGGAATCCCTGAATGTCGGCGCTCCCGATGATGAGATTGGCCAATTCACCGATATCGCACAGCAGGTTCAGGTGATCTCTGTTCTTTAATTTTGTCATTACATTTTTAAAAACGACTCCAGATGGTTTTGGAAAAATTCATCTAAATGCCATTCTTTTTCATATATCACATTTTCGTCTCCGGTCATGCCATTTTATTCATATACGGAAAGCAAAGGATTTACCGAAAAGAGAAACCGAACCCATTGTAATATAATTCCAAACAAAATGGGAAAATATTCTTTGATAAATTGCGAATCGAAAAGACAACAGCCCGCGATACATCAGCGGGCTGTTGAAGGATTGGAGATGATTAAATATCGAAATACAGGAAGAATTCGTGCGGATGCGGCCGAAGTTTCACGTCGTTCACCTCGTTCTCCGTCTTGTATTCGATCCACATGTCAATAACATCCTGGGTAAACACATCGCCCTTCAGCAAGAACTCCTGGTCCGCCTTTAATGCAGCCAATGCTTCCTCCAGAGAGCCCGGCGCGGACGGAATTTCCGCCAGCTCTTCCGGGGGAAGACCGTAGATGTCCTTATCCAGCGGTTCACCCGGATCCATTTTGTTTTCGATACCGTCGAGCATGGCCATCAGCATGGCGGAAAACGCCATATAACCGTTACATGATGGGTCCGGAGTCCTGAACTCGATGCGTTTGGCTTTGGGTGAAGGCGAATACATGGGAATCCGAATGGCCGCACTCCGGTTTCGGCTGGAATAGGCCAGGTTCACCGGTGCCTCAAAGCCGGGTACCAACCGTTTATATGAATTGGTGGTCGGATTGGTAAAGGCGCACAGCGCAGAGCAGTGTTTCAGTATCCCGCCGATGGCATACAGCGCTTCCTGAGATACACCGGCATATTTGTCACCGGAAAAAAGCGGCTGCTCCCCTTTCCAAATACTGCAATGGGTATGCATCCCGGTCCCGTTGTCGTTATACAGCGGCTTCGGCATAAAGGTCACCGTCTTACCGTATTTGCAAGCCACATTTTTCAGAACATATTTGAACCACACGAGCTGATCTCCCATTACAACCAGCGGTTTAAACCGCATGTCGATCTCTGCCTGACCGGCGGTGGCCACCTCATGATGCTGGCACTCGACCGCTATGCCCAGTTGCTCTAAAGTCAGGAGCATTTCGGTACGGATATCCTGAAGTTTGTCCATGGGCGGCACCGGAAAGTAACCTTGCTTGTGCCTGGGCTTGTACCCCAAATTGGGACACTCTTCCCGTCCGCTGTTCCAGATGCCTTCAATGGAATCGATGGCATAAAATGCGTGGTTGTTTTCCGATGCAAAGCGGATGTCGTCAAAGATGAAAAATTCGGCCTCGGGTCCGAAATAGGCCACATCCCCGATTCCGGTGCTTTTGAGATATGCTTCTGCTTTTTTCGCAATGTTTCGCGGATCCCGGGAATACGCCTCCCGGGTAATGGGATCGACGATGTTGCCGATCAAAACCAGCGTCGGCACGTCAAAGAAAGGATCGATTTGTGCGGTGGCCGCATCCGGAACCACCAGCATGTCGCTGGCGTGAATGGGCTGCCATCCCCGGATGCTGGAGCCGTCAAATCCGAAACCGTCTTCGAAGCTCGATTCTTCCAGCTCGCTGATGGGTACCGTAAAATGCTGCCACAACCCCGGAAAATCCATAAACCGAAGATCAACCACTTTTACATCATTTTCTTTTGCAAATTTCATTACTTCTTTGGGTGTCATAAAAAATCCTCCTTATAATGATTGTAGTATTAGGTGCTTATTGTTTGTGAAAATTGCTCGGTGCCTTAAATTAAATTGTTAGATCTGCATTGCGCTATCCCCGGGTATCAGGGTATACGAGGCCGTATCCATGCTCTCCATGCAGACTCTGATCGAGTCCTTCGATTTCCTTTTGCACGTCGATACGAAAGCCGATGGTCTTTTCGACGACAAAGACGATGATAGCCGTTCCGATAACCGCCAGGCCGATGGTCGCTCCCAATCCCAGCAATTGAATGCTCAGCTGGTTTAAATGCGACCAGGCGCCATTGGCGGATACCGACGCACTCTGCATCCAGCTGCTTCGGATAAAAAAACTCAGCATCACGACGCCCAGCCCGCTTCCGATGCCGTGTATCCCGAAACAATCCAGGCTGTCGTCATAGCCCAATTTCATTTTGGCATTCAGCGCAAAGTAGCAGACGATCGAGGACAGCGCTCCCAGGATCATCGCACCATATGGCTTGACAACGCCGGCTGCCGGCGTTATTGCGACAAGTCCAGCCAAAATGCCGGACGCGAATCCCAATGAGGTGGCCTTACGAAAGACAATGGCCTCTATGACAATCCATGTCAATGCACCGCTGGCGGCGGATATTTGTGTCATGGTTAAGGCACGGGCGGTTTCCAATCCGCTTTGCACCGTGGAACCGGCATTGAAGCCGAACCAACCCACCCACAAAAGACCGGCGCCCATCAGCGTCATGACAAGGTTGTTCGGATTCATCGCGGTTTTCGGATAACCATGCCGCGGCCCGAGCATCAACGCTGCAATCAGCGCGCTAAACCCCGCCGAAACATGGATCACGAGACCGCCGGCCAGATCAATAACCCCTGAAGCGCCGGCATTGTACAGCCATCCGTCCGAAGCCCAAACCCAGTGGCATAATGGACAATAAATAAATAAAAACCATAACACGATAAACAAAATATAACCCCGGAAATAGACGCGTTCCGCCAGCGCGCCGCTGATGAGCGCCGGTGTGATGATGGCGAATTTGCCCTGAAACATTGCCAGCACATACTCCGGTATCCCTTTGGTTATGGTATTGTCTATCCCGTTTAAAAAGAAATAGTCTGTTTTCCAGCCGACAACGCCGCCCAAAATACTCTTTCCAAAGGCCAATGAATATCCGCAAACCGCCCAGAGCACGCCAATGACGGCCATGGCGACAAAACTGTGCATCATGGTGCCCAAAACGTTTTTTGTCCTGACCAGGCCGCCGTAAAACATCGCCAGTCCCGGAACCATCAGCAGAACCAATGCCGTTGCGGTCAGCATCCAGGCGGTGGTTCCGGTATCTATCGCCGAGTTTCCGGCGGCAAACGCCATTTTAGGCATTACAAATAATAGATTGGCCGTGAATACAAAAAAAGCCGAATGTATTTTCATCCATCTCCCTTTAGTTTCAATTCTCGTTAAACGCTTCGACAGGCTATATGGCATCTTCTCCTTTTTCTCCCGTACGCACACGGATAACCTCTTCCATGGGCAGAATAAAAATTTTGCCGTCTCCGATTTTTCCCGTATACGCCGCCTTCTGAATGGTGTCCATCACCTCTTTGACTCTTTCGGATTGAACGATGATTTCGATCTTTATCTTGGGTATAAAGTCCACCACATATTCAGCGCCCCGATAGATCTCCTTATGGCCTTTCTGACGGCCGTATCCTTTGACCTCGGAAATCGTCATTCCCTGAATTCCGATTTCATTGAGGGCCTCTTTCACATCATCCAACTTGAACGGCTTGATGATCGCTTCTACCTTTTTCATATTGTTTCCTCCTTGTTTCGTTATGCCATGGGAAGGGCCCGCCAAATATCTTCCCGCCCGGACACAGATTATCTTAATGTTAACTGCTGAAACCCGGCAGAATTTCTTCCACGGTGTTTTTTATCATTATCTCCTGGTCCGGTAAATCGACCTTTTGTCCGTCAAAATCCCTGACATAGAATACATCCACCACCTGGTCCACCTTTGTGGCGATCTTGGCCACCCAAATATCGAGCCCGCATCTGAAAATCGCATCGGTGATCATGAACAGAAGCCCCGGAAAATCATAAGTAAATACTTCAACGATGGTAAAAAAGCTTGAACTTTCATTGTCCACATTGATCTGATGAGGCCTGCCGTTTACCGGTCGTTTTTCCGGCCGGTAAACCGATATTTTTTCTTTTAGCGCCTTTTTTAAATCCAAATCACCGGACAATGCTTCTTGGAGTTGCATCTTGGCCTTTTGCCATCTTTCTTCTTCAAAAATCTGATCCGCCGGCGGGGTAACTTCAAAGATATCAACGGCAATATTGTTTCGCCACGTAAAGATCTGTGCATCGAGAATATCCAACCCGTTAAGTGTGAATGTTCCCGCAATCTTTGAAAAAAGACCCGGGCGGTCCTTTGCGCAAATGGTGACCGTCCGGGTGTTGGAATCGAAAGTTTTTGCGACGTTCCATACAAAGGCATCTGCTCCTGAATTTTTATACAGCTCGATATGCTCCATGATACTGGCGGAAGGCATATAAAGAAGGTAGCGGGGAGACATGAAGCCGAAAAGTGTCTCGATAGCGTCTTTTGCGTAGCGCGGCATTGCCAGTCCAAGCACTTCGGCTTTTTTCTTCTCGATTGCTTCTATGGCTTCTCTGGATGCAAGTTCTCCTTTCTCCAGGATCTTTGAAATTTTAAAGAAAAGATCCCTTAACAGCGCAGCGGTCCAGTCGCTCCAGGCTTTCGGCCCGGTGGCCATGCAATCGGCCACCGTCAGCAGGTAAAGCATTTTTAGCTGATCCACATCTTTTATTTTTCTGGCACACGAGACAGCCGTCTCTTCATCATTGAGATCCCTTCGAGTGGCGGTTTTAACCAACAAAAGATGCTCTTTGATCAAAAAAGAGACCGTCTCGATATCTTCGGCCCCATATCCCTTCTTTTGCAGTAACTCTCCTGCGATCTTGGCGCCGCTGACGGAATGGCTCACACCGGTTTTTCCTTTGCCGATATCGTGCAGCAGTGCGGCCCACAGCAACAGGCTGCGTTTTTTAAGTCCTTTGTAAAGGTCATTGCATAACGGGTGTTTTGATTTTCCTCCCGAGGTGCCGAAATCCTTGATATACTGGATCGTTCGCAATAAATGACGGTCCACCGGATAAAGGTGGTATTCATCATACTGGATTCTATTGTTAATGTCTTTGAAATCAGGAATAAACCGTATTAAAAATCCGGTATTCAACATTTCGTTAAGCACATTAAACGTCGATATCGGTTTAACCAAAATACGTTCAAACGACTCTATTTGTTTTGCCGAAGAAGAAAATTCTTCGTCGACCAGATAAGAAAATTCCCTGATCAGTCTTTTGGCTTCGGCACTGAGTGGGATGTTCAAGGCGGCGCTTTCTTCAAAAATCTTCATCAAAAGACTCGGATCGTCCAATATATTTTCAGACGAAACAAAGTTGAGCATCCCATTTTCCGTAATTTCAAGGCCGGCTACACCATTGGGTCTTGCGATTTTGCCCCTCGATTTTAGATTTTTCGATAACCCCAGTTCATAAATCAGCATCAAGTGCTGTTGCTTTAAAAATTCCATATGGCCATGGAGCTTGCTTAAAAATCTTTCAACGGGCTGCTGTCCGTTGGCTGTTTCGAATTTAAGGGCATGGGCCATCTTGATCTGATATTCGAAATAGAGTTGATCACATTTTCTGTCGGACAGATGATGCAGACAATTTCTGACACTGCCGATGAAATGAAGCGCTTTTTTCAAAGACTGGAATTCATCATGGGACAAGAACCCGTAATATTCAAAATCTCTGAACTGCCTGAGATTCGAATTCAATTTGGTGATCCAGAGCATGGTGTGATAATCTCTCAATCCGCCCTGCCCCTCTTTGAGATTGGGTTCGAGCAAAAATGCGGAATCACCGAACACTTCATGCCGCAGCCGACTGTTTTCAATAATTTTTTTAATGATCTTCCGTGAACGTTTGCGGGCGATCTTGTTTCGGAGCTGCTCCATTAAGGCTGAATACAAATAAGACATACCGCATATCAGGCGCGCATCCAGAACCGAAGTCAGGACTTCGAGATCTTTTCCGGCCAGTTTGACGCACTCTTTTAAAGACCGTGTGGCGTAACCGACTTCAAGGCCGATATCCCATAAGGGGTAGACCACTTCCTGGATCAGATCGGACGCCTCGTCCGGCACGTATTTTTCAAAAAGGAAAAGAAGATCCACATCCGAATGAATAAATTGTTCCCTCCGACCATACCCTCCCAGCGCAATAATGGCATAGGGATTCTTTTCCATCCCCATTTTGGGGCCGATCATTGAATTTTCGAAACTTTCAAAAAAATAATCATCGAGAATTTGTGCATGCTCTATTATAAAGTCCGGTGTTTTTCTTTTCAAAAAATCGGAAATCAGATGGGCGCTCTTTTCCCGAAGCTGCTCTGCAGCCGGCACAAATTTTATTTTTTTCGCATTGGTAAGCATCATTTCAATTCTGACCGTTGTGGCATTTTGAAAATATAAAACCGCAGATGGACACAAATGACCACAAATATATGTCTTGAGAATTCCGCATGCTCATTTTCCCCAAACCCATTACGCCATTATTCAAACATGCTTCTGCTATACAGCGGTAAAGGGATAAGCGAAGCGAACTAATTTGCGTATATTCGCGTTCATCCGCGGTTTACCTAATCCTTTTTTGTCTTCTTGTATCTGCCTTAAAGACTGGTAAGTATATTTAGAATAGCAACAGTTGTGCCACAAAATTAAATATAAATAACTATCTGTTAATATTAATTTTTATTCATCAATAGCTGTCCCTGGACAAATTTGAACGACGACAATTTTGTTAAATTTAAGACCGATTTATTACAAAAATGTAACCCCGAGAAGTGGTTTCAAAACCTTCAATCGGGCTCAAGGTCAAGGCGGACTGAAACGGCCAACCGAAGGAATATCGGGAATATTTCGAGGATGGGACGCCGCAGTCCAACACAAAGACTTGTCCGCCTTTGGCGGATTGAGCCCGAGAGGGGGTTCTGAAACCACCTCTATTCATTTTCCATAATATCATTCCAGATCTGTTCCACATTTTCTCGCAGACCTCGAAATTTGGTTTCAGGGACTTTGGCGGGTTTCTCCTGAAGGCTGAGCTGATGTATTGCGGAGCGAAAGGTCAGATAGGCAATCTTTAAGATATGGGCGACATGGTCGTTGATGATACGGGTATCTTTCAATGTTTCAAGGAGCCTTACAATATCGGTCCATTTTATGAGTTCGTTGTATTCACAAGATCTTAAAAGCACCAAATACTGGACAACAAACTCAATATCAACGATGCCCCCTTTATCCTGCTTGAGATCGAAAATATCCGGATCCGCGTTGGCGTGTTGTTTACGCATCCGCTCGCGCATGTCAACGACCTCTTTTTGCAGTTGGGCCTTTATCCTTGGCCGTGAAAGGATATCGCGCCGAATCTGTTCAAAGCGTTCGGACATGTTGATATCCCCGGTAATCGGTCTGGCTTTGATCAGGGCCTGATGCTCCCATGTCCAGGCGCTGTTGATCTGATAATCATAAAACGCCTCGATATGGCTCACCAAAATACCCGAGCTGCCGCTGGGCCTGAGGCGCATATCCGGCTCGTAGAGCTTTCCAACAGCGGTGTGGGTGGTTAAAATATGGATCACCCGTTGCCCCAGGCGGGCGAAAAACTGGTGATTATCGATGGGAAGCCTGCCGCCACTGGTTTGTCCCTGGGTTCCGGCATGAAGAAAAACCATATCCAAATCAGATCCGTAACCGAGCTCGATGCCGCCCAGCTTGCCATAAGCAATAACGGAAAATCCGGTGTCGATATCCGTGCCGTCCATCTGACATATGGGGTTTCCGTGCTTTTCAACCAGGTGATTCCAGGACAGTTCAACGACTTCATTGAGTACCGTCTCGGCAATGTCGGTGAGATAGTCGCTGGTTCGCATCAGCGTCAAAGCGCCGGTCACATCGGCGGCTGCCACCCGCAGTGTATTTACCTGCTTAAAAACACACAATTCCTGAATCTGGTTTTCAAAACCCTGATCCGCAACTGCGTCGAGACGCTTGCGGATTTCTTTGACAAGTTCCGATTTTTCCGGTGGACGATACAGGTTCCGGGGATCAAGCAGTTCATCCAGAAGTATCGGATGGCGGGATAAAAAAGAAACGATCCATGAACTGGCATTGGCCAGATTCACCATATGTACGACAGCCGGCGGATTTTCAAGAAGCAGTGCCAGATAGTTGGTGCGCTGTTCGATGGTTTTAATCAGATCGACAATTCGATTCAATACAACCAGCGGTTGTTCGGACCGCCCGATTTCTTTGAGCATCAGCGGTATCAGTCTGTCGAGACGGTGGCGGCCTTCGCTGCTGAGAGATCGTGTTGCCGGGTGGTTTCGAAGATGATCCAGTATCCGCACGACCTCATCGGGACGATCATAACCCGCCGATTGAAGTATCTTTCGGCAGCTTTTTTCATCCAAAAGGTTTTCCCATATCGCCTCCAAAGCCATATCCACATCCTGATTCCGATCATCGGCTTGCCCGGGGTCCTTGACCTCCAACAATTTATTGAAATGAAAGTGGATACTGCTTCTTTGTTTTTCAAGAAAATCATCGAGCGATTGATACGTATCGAATCCCATGGATGCTGCCAGGCGTTCTTTTGCGTGGGGGTCGGATGGAACCACATGGGTTTGCTGATCCGAAAATTCCTGGAGCCGATGTTCCACCGTTCTCAGAAACCGGTAGGCTCCTATGAGATCATCACAAACACGGCGGGGAATGTAATTTTCGTCGGCCAATGCTTTCATTGCTTTTTGAATGCCGCGCTCCTGAAGCGAGGGGGTCACGCCGCCACGAATGAGCTGGAATACCTGCCCGAAAAACTCGACCTCACGAATGCCCCCCGGGCCCAGCTTTATATTGCTTTCCATTCCCTTGCGTTTCACTTCAAGGGAAATTTTTTGTTTCATCTTCCTTAAAGATTCAAACGCGCCGAAATCGAGATACCTGCGATAAACAAAGGGCTTGAGCCGTTCCAGAAGCCTTGCGCCGGCATCTTTGTCACCGGAGATCACCCGGGCTTTAATCCAGGCATACCGTTCCCATTCCCGTCCCTGCTGCTGGTAATAGGCTTCCATGGCATCAAAGCTCATGACCACCGGTCCGCTTTCCCCAAAAGGCCTGAGATCCATATCCACCCGGAATACAATACCGTCCTGGGTGCGTGCACCGATGGTATGGATGACATCACGGCAAAGGCGAACAAAAAATTCTTCATTGCTGATCGGTTCGGCATCTCCTTGTGTCATGCCGATTTCCGGGTAGGCGAAAATCAAGTCCACATCCGAAGAAAAATTTAATTCCAGACCGCCGAGTTTGCCCATCCCCAGAACGACAAGTTCCTGGCGCAATCCATTGGGCGCCGTCGGAATACCGTATTTCAAGCATCGCCATCGGTAAAGCAGCGATACCGTCTGATCGATGCAAGCATCGGCCAGCGCCGAAAGATCCGTCATGGTTTCATCCAGATCTGCCCGGCCGGTTAGGTCTCTAAAGGCAATTCGAACCATTTGGCGTCTTCGGAATTGACGAAGACGTCTTGACAATACCTCACTGTCTGTGACGCCGGCCAAAAAGGATTTCAGGGTTTCGCGAATCTCACCGGGGCTGAATTTTCTTTGAAGATCGCCGCTTTGCAGTAAATCCTTTAAAAGATTAGGATATTGCATACAGCTTTTGAATACAAAATCACTAAAGGCAAATGCTTTCTTCAGTGCCTCAACAAATCCGATATCATCGGAAAAGGATACATCCGAATCTTTTACCGCGGCAAGGAATGCCTCGTATCTGCTTTCTGAATATTCTTTCAACATCGGAGATAACTTGGCTGTGAGATTCATATTCGGCCATAAAGGTATCGGTTATGGATTATGGCTTGAAAAAAACTACCGGAAATATTCCAACAACTGATTTTATATAAATGACTATCTATAGATTTTCAATATTATTTCCTCGGGCTGTCATCTTAAATACGGTGTATTCCGACGGAGCGGAGCAACGGTGTATTTGTGTTTATTCACGTTCATCCCCTGCCCGTCATCACTCTCGCTCAGGCGAGGCGGGCGGGGTGGTTTCCATTATTCGATCTCTTCTTTTCCGCTGAATGGTGTCAATGCATTTTAATAAATTCAAATCGTTGATTTTGATTGATTTTTAGCAATTTACTTTGATTATCCCTTGACATGTCCCCTGTTTTACAATAATCTTAAATCTTCATTAGTTTCATCCAAGCTAATGCCAGAAGACTTTCTCACGAGGAAGGCCCTCATGTTTGATCCCTGGCTTTAAAGGAATTCTATCCTTTCTTTGAGGCCAGATCTTCCAATTAAGGAAATGTTCTACCCCATTCCAAAAGTATAGATGTAAAAGATTATTTATTAGGAGAGACAACCAATGGCCCCAAAAATCGATATAAATGCCCTCATGGAGATGCTTCCCTACCAGAGGAAAAGAGGAAAATGGAAAAGTCTTCAACTGGACTGGGAAAAAGAATGGGAGCGGTTCGACGCCAAAAATCTTTTTAGATTCGACCCTTCCGAAATCAATGAACAACGACTAAAAGATCTTCGACAGCGAAAAGAAGCGATCCTGGACGGTAATCACGCCGCACTTTCGATTCTCACCCGGCTGGTGGACGGACTCTGCGGCTATCCCATTACACCTTCCACCCCCATTGCCGAAGATTTTGCAAAAGCCGCCGCAACGGGCAAAAAAAATCTCTTTGGAACCGAACTGATGTATTTTCAACCCAGCGATGAGCTTTCGGCCATTGCTGCGGTGGAGGCGATGGCTTGTCAGGGGGGGAGATATGTGGACAATACCTCTTCCCAGGGGCTGGTGTTAAAGACCAAAAACCTCTATTCAGTGGCGGGTAAACGCTTGCCGGCGATTATGACGGTTATGGCCCGGGAGGTGAATAAGGGGTCGTTGAGCATCCATTGCGGCCACAACGATTTTTATGGCGTTCGCAATACGGGCTGGGCTCAGCTTGTTTCTGAAAATAATCAGGAACTCCATGAATTGCTGCCAATCGCTTTTAAAACCGCCGAACTGAGGCAGGTTATGCTGCCGTTCATGGTTATCGGCGACGGATTTATCAAATCCCATGCCCTTGAAAATATTAAACTTCTTTCGGACGACTTTTTAAAATATTTTGTCGGACCGCCGAACCGGCTTTATCAGCCGGATTTCGAACAAAGATACCTTACCGGGACCTTTACCGATACCGACCTGACCATGGAAGGTCAGGTGGCCCAGGATCTTGCCTACCGTTTTGTCAAACGGGGGGTTATCGCTGCCATGAACGTGATGAACCGGATTTTAGAGACCAACCTGAAGGTTGTCGAATGCTATCGTACCGACGATGCCGAAATGGTCGTTGTGGTTCTGGGTTCGGCGGCCGGTGTTCTAAAGGATGTGGTCGATTACTACCGGGATGTTCACGGCGTTAAAATTGGGGTTGTCCGACCCGTGCTGTTCAACCCGCCCTGTTACGAGGAAATCGCCTATGGTGTCCGCAATGCCAAAGTCATCACTGTACTGGAACGAACCGGCAGGGTTCATAATCAGCTTCTTCTGGCCGATTTACAGGTAGCGCTGCAACTGTCTCAAAGAGCCTATCGAGAGGGCAAGGATGAGCACAAACTTTACGCCCGGGATGATATGCCCACCCTTTTGCATGGGGTTTATGGTCTGGGCAGCAAAGATTTCAATAAGTACGATGCCGCTGCGGTTATCGAGAACATGCGAGGTTGCCTGGAGCGCAAAAGGGACGATTTTATCCGGGACTTTTATTCCGGCATCGAAGGCCCTTACACCCTGGAGCCTGCAGCGCTTCCGGATTACAAGGATCGGGAGCTGGGTCTGACATTTATCGGAATCGGCGCCGAAGGCGTTAAAACCGCCCTGGAAACAGCAGCAGTGATCTATGCGGAAGAAAGCTGCGACGGCCGGCGGTATATCGAATCCGGCGCCAAATACGGCGCTGCCAGAAAAGGGGCGCCGGTATTTATGAATCTTAGAATCAGTGCAAACCCCATTCGAAATGCCTCGGAACTCACCGAGCAAGATGTACTGGCCTTTTTCAATGAAAAATTCCTATCCGGTGAAATTTTAAGGGACTATGTCGGCGGACTGAACCAGAACGGACTCCTTGTGATCAACAGCCCCAGATCCGCGGACGATATCCTCGAAACGTTTCCTGCTGAAATGCGCCGACGCATTGCCGACAAGAATATCAAGGTGATCGCTGTGGACGCCACGCAGGCCGCCTTGAAGCATCTTAAGAAAAATTTGCCCGGCGCAGTCATGCTGGGTCTTATCAACAAAGAGACGGGGATTTTTACGCCTGAAGCCTTTGAAGCCAGATTTACCAGCATCATGAAGGAAAAGCTGGGGGCCAAAAAAGGATTTGAGATTATCGATTCCAACGTCGCCCTGTTAAGGGAAGGCGTCGAGAAAGCGTCAGCCGAACCCATTGAAGGCATCTGCTCGTTCGCTGCCGCATCCGAAAGTCAGGGGGCCTTTGCGGCGATTATTCCCGAAGATTTCGGCCAAGTCCCGGGAGGCGCCGGTCTTGCGGTTACCATGACGGAAAAGGACGAAATGGGGACCATTAAACCGGTGAACCTGATGGACGATTTTCAGAAAACCTTCGGCCAGGAAATGGTTCAGCCGATTCTGGAGGGGAAAAAAGTCCCCTGGGACCGGTTTATTCCCGTGGTGCCGTCCGGAACCAGTCAATACAAGGATGTGAGCTTCATCGGCACCCAGGTTCCGGTCTGGGATGCCTCCAAATGTATTGCCTGCGGCATGTGCGCAGCCTCGTGCCCGGATTCGGCACTTCATTCCACGATCACGGACAAGCCTGTCCCCGAAGAAGCGGCTACCTATTTCAAAGCGTTCAAAAAACCGCCCAAGGGGATTCCCTGGCAGCGTTTTGCCTTAAACATAAACGCCGTCGTCGATCGATGCAAAGGCTGCGGGGTCTGTGCTCAGGTCTGCCCGGTGGATGCTTTTAAAATGGTTGACAAGACACGGATAACTGAAACAGATTTTTTCCCCGAAGCATACCATTATCTGGACAACACCTATGATGCGGCCCAGTATGTGGACCGGATGCCGCTCAACCACCAGGTACTTTTTGTCTTTTCAAAGCTGTATCCGGGAAAGCACACCCTGTGTCCCGGCTGTGGCGAAGGAACCATTAACCTGTTGACCTTCTACGCCCTTGAAAGTTTGCGTAACAGCCCCAAAGGCATCGAAACCTTTTACCAGGGACTCAAGGTTCTCTCGGATAAGAACCGGCGGGCCATCGAGCATATGATCGATCGCGGATTTACCATTTACAACATCAATGCCACCGGCTGCAATGAGGTGTCGGAACTGGTCAATCCGTTCAACGCCCGGATTTACCAGGCAGGCCACTACGGTTTCGGCACCGCATCGGCTGCGGCCCTGGGATCCAAGTTTGCCCTGGATCAGGCATATGCCAACGGATTTAACGACGTGTTGAGCAAAATCATTGTGTTTGCCGGCGACGGCGCCATTTACGATATCGGTAACGGCCCCTTCAATTATGCCCTGGGAGAGAATTATGACATCACATGGGTGATTTACAACAACGAAGGTTACATGAATACCGGTGCACAGAAATCCGGCGCCACTCGCTTTGGGTGTGACCGTTCCACTTCGCCCATCGGAGAAAAATTTGCCGGCAAGACGACGCTGCATCGACGTATTGTCAGCCAAGCCACGGCCATATCTCATGTGTATTCGGCCAAGCTGACCGTGGATAATCCTTTTTACGCCATTAAAATACTCAAAGAAGCCATTGCATACTGCGGTCCCTCGGTTGTTGAATTTTTCTCTTACTGCTCACAGGGGCAACAGAGCCATGACTGGGCAGGCCCATTGGTTTCCAGAATGATGAACGAAGCCAGAAACTGGCAGATCCAGGTGAGAAGACCGTTTCAAAAGCTCGATATATCCGCGAATCCGGAACCGGACCAGGTATTTCCAACAAAAGGTAAATCTTTCAAAAAAGGCGTCAAACGAGAGCCAGCGACGTTCCATGATGTGGTCGGCATGTTGGGCCAGTTTCGCCGACATATCCTGTCTCAAGAGGAGGACGCTATTCCCGAGCTGATCGAAGTAAATGAAACGGTATCCCTTTTCAGGTGGATACGCAACCAGTGTCTGGCGGGTTACCGGGATACCATGCCCACGGAAGAGGAGGTTGAACGCATTATCGCGGAGCGATACAAGTTTTGATTTGAGTGTTCAGAGTTCAGGAGGCAAATCCTCTTCCTGAACGCTGAACACCGAACACTGAACACTTTTTCAGGACCCTGCGTAAAAAAAGACCCGATTCTTTACGAGATACGGCGCCGGCTGCAGCCACCGGTTTTGGCACCCGTCATAAAACCATTTATCCGGGAACCCTCTGCGCCGCTGAAAAGAAGGATTTTCCGCCCATCGAATGAGATCAAGGTATGCCTGGTGAATCTTTCTGAATGTAGCGGTATCACCGCCAAGATCAGGATGATGTTTCTTGGCTTGGAGGCGATAGGCACTTTTAATCACTTTTTCCGGTTCATCGGCGTTCAACTCGGATTTGCAAAGTTTCAGACAAGTCAAGGAGGATGCTTTTATCATCGGAATTCGAACCTCCACCGGCATTCCCGGATGATGAAGTGTCTTTTGACGCTTGGCCTTTTTAAGCAGATATCGGGTGGCCAGGTAGTGACGATTCGTCCTTCTTTTCTCCGCCCACCATTCATTACCCAACAAATCCGACATGTTGACATAATCTTCAGCAGGCTTCTTATCTGAAGAACGCGGATAGATGAAACTGAAAATTTCTTTGGCATTATAGAGCATTACATCCATAACAATCGACGCTTCTGTAAAGTAAAACGACGCATACCGGGTATTCAACGCCCTGAGCAGTCCGGTTCTCATGTTAAGGGTATACCGCAATTTTTGACGGCAGTCGATGGAACAATATTTTCGTTTGCCGAGATGTTCAGTTGTACCGCAGGACAGGCATCCATGATTGTTCCGGTTCGCTGAACCGGACCTGCTAAAATGTTGAGAATGTTTGGCCATAAAATTAGTAATTGTTACCTCAACGGAGCAAAAAACGCGCAATTGAAGTTATTTGTTATTTCCTATATAATAAGAGGCGTATTTTATCATATATGTAAAAATCTTCATAGGACAAAGCATCGGTTTTTGAGCCTTCGCCGCAAAAGTGTTAACGCAGAGAATGGGCAAAACCCCGTTTGTGAATCGATACTACCTGATATTTCTTTCCTTTTTTATGATTTCATAGGCTTCCTGAATCTCGCGGAATTTATCATTGGCAAATTTTGTAAATTCTTCGGGAAGTCCCTTTGAAGCAATCTTGTCGGGATGATAATCTGATACAAGTTTCCGGTATTGTTTCTTTATATGCTCATTTGAATCGTGACTGTCACACCCCAGGATAGCATAGTATTTTTCAACATCCTGAATATATTTCGACTTGAGCTTTTTATACTTTTCATTACCGAAGTTGAATATTCTCACAGCAGATAGAATCAGCTTTTCTTCACTTTGACTCAGCGCGCCATCGGCCACGGAAACTCTTAGCAGGATATCAATCATCAAATCGAGCATCTGGTATTGCTCTCGAAACCGGGCGTAAAACTGTTCTGCAAAGTCTTCAAAACTATTGGGAGATTCAACGGCTGTATGAAAAATGTTGGTTGCAAGATGTCTGCTCTCCGGATTCAGACTCAAATCGTAAACCATGAATTTTTCAACAGTGTCGATCTCTGCTTGGGAAATCCGGCCGTCGGCCTTGGCCAGTTTTGCCAGCATGGAAAACGCCGCGACAAAAAAGGTAAACTGGGCTTCTTCACCTGCTGAAAGGCGATGCGTTCCTTCAATATATTGCGTATTATTGGCGTTGGTATCAAAGGCATGACCCAGGGCCGCGCCTGCAATTGCACCCAGTGGTCCGGCCATGGCAAATCCGATGGTTCCTCCGATAATTTTCCCGAGCATACCCATAACGATCTCCCTTCCATCCGTCATTCAGACGAGGATATTATTTTTTTGCTCAAATAGCACATTTTAAGCGCGATTCCAAATCTCAATTCCTATTCGTTCTCGAATACTTGAAAGAAATTTAATCACGAAAGCACGAAATTTTAAAAACACGAAACAAAACATCTCAATTGTTTCGTGCTTTCGTGTTTTCGTGATTGATTTTTTGACCTAAATTTTGACCTTACCCAATCAGTCCGTTATCAAAAGTCCAGGCGCTTGCCATGGGGTAGTTCAGGCACCGCCAGGCTCAAATATCGATCATCTTCGCTAAACATCAGTTTTTTATCCGTCATCATCTTTAAAAACGGCTCGATCCGGTCCGCCGGCGTTGAAGGGAAACGATTGATGATACGCTTTATGGTTCTATGTTTTTGACAGAAAAGGTAGACGGACCGGCTGGTTCCTTCCAACCGGTGGGTCATGGGTTCGCCCCCCGATCTTTTCTGGCGGATGATCAAAAAATATCTGCCGTCTCTAAAGGTTAAAATGTTCTCATGTTTTTCCCCTTGGTGAAGTTTGGCATAGGTCTTTTTCCAGTCTTTCAGCTTTCTTTTAACCGGCGCCCATATTCTTTTCTGATACCCGATATCTCCGCGATACGCCTGTATGATAAACCGCATGGATTGAACAACATCCGGCGGAAAAAGACTGCGATAATTGGGATGGTTGAATATCGCTTTGATACCGAAAGCATCCGGCTCCTGCCATACGGCACTCCCCAACCCAAGCCAAAAATTGACCAACCGAAGCGGTCGAAACGGATAGGCAAATTCAAGATTTCGAAGCGTCTCAGCCACATCATCCGGATCACTGCCCGGAAAATAAACAATGAGGTTCGAAGAATTTTGAATTCCCAGCATTTCACAATGTTTCATGATCTCGATGTTCTGAATCGCCGTGGTACCCTTCCTCAGCTTTTTTAATAGACGGGTGCTTAACGCTTCTATGCCGATTTGCACCGCCTGCATGCCCGCGTCTTTCATGTTACGCAAATCTTCTTCCGGCATTGTGGCACGAATCTCTCCAAACAGGCGAATGTCTTTTTTCAATGTGCTGATCCGTTTGAAAATGCTCCGGGATGTTTTCAAAGGCAGCAGGTTATCCGTAAACGCAATGGAGAGTGTTTTATACTTTGAGGTCAGATAATCCATCTCTGTAATCACCTGTTCAGAGGTTTTCGTGCGGTAACCGTCCCACTGAAGATTAAGATTGCAAAACGCACACCCTTTAAATTTTCCACCCGGTTGTCTGCGCTGCCACCAGCATCCCCTGGATATTTCCATTGGAAGGGTGGGGAAAAAACGTTTCGCAGGATCAAATGATCGCATCCGGTCAAAGTAGTCGCTGTAATCCGGCGGAAACAGGTGAGACAGATCTTTCATTTGACAAAAGGAGAGCGCCGTCGCTTTTCCATCGGTTTCCGGCGTGAGAATTCCCTTGAAAGACGGGATCATTCTTTTGTCCCGGTACTCTTTCAGACAAGAAACCAAACGACTCAAGGCGATCTCGCCCTCTCCGTTGACCAGGATATCGATTTCCGGAAATACATTAAAAATATCCCCTGGGGCGCTGCCCGTGAACATGGATCCTCCCACAACAATGAAAAGGCCCGGAAATCGCTCTTTTAACTTCCGAATAAAAAAGAGCGATGAGGTCAATTGGCAAAAACAAATGGAAAAGCCGATCAGCCCGTACTCTTCCCAACGAATTCGGCGAATGAACGCTTCTGATATTTCAAGAACTTCTCTTGTCAGAGGCTTAAAATCAGCCTTTTTAAGATGAGGTTTGCCTTTGATTTCTTTTTGAAACAGATATTCAGCGCGTTCCGAACATTCAGGATATAGCAGGGCCGCATAAACGGTTTCAGCCAGCCATGTTCGCTCGGATACGATTTGATAGCGGCGGTACCCCAAGGCTTCGGCAACTTCCAGATAAAAGTGATGCGCATCGACTTTCAGGTCCGGAAACTGTCGCTTTAGATGCGCTTTCAAGGTACCGATTTGAATCGAGGGTCTGCTGAAAAGCGGCCATGGTGCGGAAATAAGCGCGACTTTTTGTAATGCGGCTGTCCGGTTTTGTTTCATTTTAATCTCCTCTTCCTTGAAAGGTACCGGATGTTCAGGAATCGTCAATCATTTGAGGCGATAATGGTATTCGTTCCCTGCTTTTCCCACCAATCTCAATTTTCCCCCGCAGTTTTGACAAACCAGCAGACTGTCTATCAGATTTGAATCATCAACAAAAGGATCCATCTTAATGAGATCGGCGGGTATATAGCTCGACATCCCGCACGCCATGCACATACATTCCATTTCATTGCTCATTTTACCGATTTCTCCCTCTTGTAATTATTTACTCAACAGGGTATTGTTCATAGAAAAGCACACCCTGCGAACGCGTATAAAAAATTTATGGATCTTCTCGATTTTACAGTTTAAAAAAATATAATATAACAAATTCATCCGGTTTATTCCACCGAAAGGAGCACACAATGTATGAAATAATCGCCGCCCCCGATGACTACGCCATCGGGGCGTTGGAAGAAGGTCTCGGGCATCGGCAAATTTTCTTCCCCGATGATAAACGAAAAAAGTGGGCCGATGAAATCAACGTTTTTGCTCAAAAACTGGACGGCTTGTCCGAAAAGGCGAAAGGGCTTCAAAAACTTCTTATGAGTGATGCCGACATCACGGCGACGCCCGCATCCCTTAAAACATTTAAGATTCAACTGTTTAAAATCAATGAAGCATTAAATATTGCATTCAATCTGGCGGAAAAACTTGAATCCGAAATTATAAAAAAATAAGTCGAAATAAAATCGTGTAACGATTTTATGAAAGTCCCGCAGGTTTGCCTGCGGGATCTAATAAAGGTGAATTCACATGAAACAAGACGTTATCGTTCGCTTTGCGCCAAGTCCCACCGGATACCTGCATATCGGCGGCGCTCGCACAGCTATTTTTAACTGGCTTTTTGCTCAAAAGACCGGCGGCAAACTGATACTGAGAATCGAAGATACCGATGCCCAAAGATCCACGGAAGAATCGATCAAGGGAATTATCGAAGGCTTAAATTGGTTGGGAATCACTTGGGATGAAGGGCCGTATTTTCAGACGCAGTTCATCAAGGAACATCATGCGGCTGCGAAAAAGCTTCTCGATTCGGGTCATGCGTACAAATGTTACTGCTCAAAAGAAGAACTTGAAAGTAAACGGGCGGCTGCGTTGAAACAAAAAAAAGATGTGAAATACGACGGTACCTGTCGGCGACTGACAAAAGATGAAATCGCAGAAAAGGAAGCTCGCGGCATTGCTTACACCCTTCGCATGAAAGTGCCTAACGAAGAAGGTTCGGTCTCTTTCGAAGACATGGTCTACGGAAAAATAGATCATAAATATAAGGACATCGAAGACTTCGTGATTGTCCGTTCCAACGGCCAGCCCCTGTACTTGCTATCAAATACCGTCGATGACATCCGGGATCGAATCACCCATGTTATTCGCGGACAGGACGGGCTATCGAATACCCACCGGCAGATTTTGATCTATCAAGCCCTTGGCGCGCCGGTGCCGCAATTCGCCCATATGTCGCTCACACTAGACCCCAAAAAAGCCAAAATCTCGAAACGAAAGCATGGTGAGCTGGTTGCGGTTCATTTTTACAAGGAACATGGTTTCTTGCCGTGGGCATTTTTGAATTTTTTGGTCCTGTTGGGTTGGGCAACGCCGGAGTCGAGAGAGATTTTTTCCAAAGAGGAATTGATCGAGGCATTCTCTTTAGAAGGCATCGGTCGTGCCAATTCCATATTCAACGTGAACAAGGACGATCCGAAATATTTTACGGATCCGAAAGCCGTCAGCATCAATGCCCATTACTTGAGAACCATGCCGGTCGATCAGATCGTGCCTTATGTTCGCACCGAACTGGAAAAAGCCGGTATATGGGACCCCGAATACGATGCCGGCAAACGACCATGGTTCTTGGATACCATCGAGCTCATTCGCAGCCGGTTTCATTTGACCACTGATTTCGCCACCCGGGGCCGGGCATATTTTTCAGACGATTTCGCCGTCGAGGACCGGGCCTTGAAAAAAAATATCGTCAAACACCCGCAGCTTGAACAATGGCTTCCCATGCTGGCGAACCGCCTGGAAGAGATAGCGGAATTTACAGCGTCGGAGACCGAGGAGGTTATTCGTGAAATGGCCCAAACCCTCGATGTGAAGCCGGGTGTGTTGATCAACGGCATTCGAACGGCTGTCACCGGACAACTGGCGGGTCCGGGCATTTTTGATATTCTGATCGCCATCGGTCAGCGCCGCGTGGTGGACCGGCTTCGCAATGCTCCGGCACTTTTTAATCAACCATAACCCGGCCTGATGCTGCAGTATAACAAACCGAGAGACAAAAGATTATTATCGCGAAAGCACGAAAATTTGAAAACACGAAAAGAATTATTTAATTTCGTGCTTTCTGTCTTTCGTGTTTTCGTGATTTATTTTTAATTTTTTCTCAGAAATGTTATAAATTCTATTTTGACGTTACAACATCTACGATAAATCCAAAAATAAGAAAAGGATGGAAGTATTGATATGACCAAAACCGAGTCCACCGTTGCATCCGATTTTATTCGGAACATTGTTGCCGAAGATGTCAAAAACAATAAAAATGACGGCCGTATCGCCACCCGGTTCCCACCCGAGCCGAACGGATATCTTCACATCGGGCACGCAAAATCCATTTGTCTTAATTTCGGCATTGCCAAAGAATTCGATGGGGGCACTTGCAATTTGAGGTTCGATGATACCAATCCCAGTAAAGAAGAAGTGGAATATGTGGAATCGATAAAAGACGATGTTCGGTGGCTGGGATTCGATTGGGAAGACCGTCTTTTTTATGCTTCGGACTATTTCGAACAGCTCTATGAATATGCCGTACAACTGATTAAATTGGGCAAGGCCTATGTTTGCAGTCTGAGCGCCGAAGAAATCAGAAAAACCCGGGGAACCTTGACCGAACCCGGGATTGAAAGCCCGTTTCGTTCACGATCGGTGGAAGAGAACCTGGCCTTGTTCGGGGGCATGAGAAGCGGTGAGTTCGAAAACGGCGCCCATGTGCTTCGCGCCAAGATCGATATGGCGTCACCCAATATCGTGATGCGCGACCCCACGCTGTATCGTATTCGGCGGGTCCCTCACCATAGAACCGGTAATAAATGGTGCATTTATCCCATGTATGATTTCGCGCATTGTCTTTCGGATTCCATCGAGAAAATTACCCATTCGCTTTGCACCCTTGAATTCGAAAACAATCGAGAATTGTATGACTGGATCCTCGATGCCCTCGATGTCGATTGTCATCCCCAACAAATCGAGTTTGCGCGCTTGAATCTCAACTATACGGTATTGAGTAAACGAAAACTCGTTGAATTGGTGCAAGGGCAACATGTATCCGGATGGGACGATCCCCGAATGCCGACCATCAGCGGGCTCCGCCGACGCGGTTATACCCCGGAATCGATTCGGAACTTTTGCGAACGCATCGGTGTTGCCCGTCGGGACAGCACGGTGGATATCGCCTTGCTTGAATTCAGCATCAGAGAAGACCTGAACAAACATGCGCCGCGGGTCATGGGAATTTTGCGACCGCTTAAGGTTGTTATCGATAATTTTCCGGAAGATCGGGTTGAAGAACTCGACGCGATGAACAACCCTGAAGATATGGCGATGGGGACCCGTAAAATCCCTTTTTCACGGATAATTTACATCGAACAGGATGACTTTATGGAAGATCCGCCCAAGAAGTTTTTCCGTCTGGCCCCCGGTCGTGAAGTGCGGCTAAGATATGGGTATTATGTCACCTGTGTAGATATTGTTAAAGATGAAAAAACCGGCAAGGTCGTTGAACTGCATTGTACCTATGATCCGGATACACGCGGCGGATCATCTCCGGACGGGCGAAAGGTCAAAGCAACGCTCCACTGGGTCTCGGCCCTCCATGCCATCAAAGCCGAGGCACGGTTGTATGATCATCTTTTTGTAAAGGAAAATCCCGACGAAGAAAAAGATATCGATTTTAAAACAAACTTGAATCCAAATTCTCTCAAAATAACGCCTTTTCTCGTGGAACCCGGCCTGGCAGATTCGTTGCCTGGAGCCAGATACCAATTTGAAAGACTCGGATATTTTTGTGTCGATACTGTGGATTCATCCCAAAACACTCTGGTATTCAATCGTACCGTCACACTGCGGGACGCATGGGCGAAAATAAAGAAAAAACAGCAGAAAAATTAGTAAATAGAAAAGAGGTGATACCATGCCCATCTACGAGTTTTATTGCGAAGACTGTAATACATTGTTCAATTTTTTTTCCAAAACCGTCAACACGACCAAGAAGCCCAAATGCCCGAAATGCAAAAAAAAGACGCTGTCGAGACAAATATCATGGGTCGCCTTTACCGGAAGGGCTAAAGAAGACCAAGACCTTGACGATCTACCTTTTGACGGCAGCCAAATGGAACGGGCCATGCAAATGCTGGCCGGCGAAGCGGACAACATCAACGAAGACGATCCGAAACAGGCGGCCAATCTGATGCGAAAACTTACGGATATGACGGGAATTAAGCTCGGAGACGGTATGGATGAAGCCTTGAGACGGATGGAAAAAGGAGAAGACCCCGAACAAGTGGAAGCCGAATTGGGAGATATCCTGGAAGAAGAAGATCCGTTTTCCCTGTCCGGGAAAAAATCAATCCGCGGTAAAACGACCCAAAAGGAGCCTTTTAAGGATGAAACGCTTTATGACCTCTAATTCGGATTTTTATTTTAGCAAATGACCCAGTGCCTTCTCAACATCCGGATACTGGAATTCGAAACCGCTTTTTAAAAGCTTGTCGGGAACTGTTCGCTGGCTGCCCAGCAAAGCGGTTCCCATTTCACCCATAAGGGTCCGAATCATGAAAGAAGGTGTTCTCATGAATGACGGCCTGCCGAGCACCTTGCCAAGCGCTTTTGCAAAATCACGATTCCGGACAGGATTCGGTGCGCAAAAGTTAACAGGGCCTTTCATATCCTGATTTTCAATGATATGCACCATTGCTGAAATGAGGTCATCCATGTGAATCCACGGAAACCACTGGTCCCCGCTCCCGACGGGACCCCCGGCAAAAGATTTAAAGGCCGGAATCATTTTCAACAGAGCCCCGCCGTTTTTCCCCAACACCACGCCAAAGCGCATTATTGCAACCCGGGCACCTTTTCTTTCCGCCAAAAGCGCTTCTTTCTCCCAGTCCATGGAAACGGTCGCCAAAAAATCATTCCCCGGACCCGCATCTTCTTTTAAAATTTCTTCCCCCCTGTCTCCATAATACCCAACGGCGGAAGTGCTGCAAAGCACGACGGCTTTATCATCGGGCATGGCTTCAACCAGGTTCCGCGTGGTGAGAATTCGACTGTTGTAGATCTCTTTTTTATAGCGTTCACTCCAGCGATTGAAAATTGTCCTCCCGGCAAGATTGATCAGTGCATCAATGTTATTCAGTGAATCTTGCCAGGGTCCCTTTTTAGTGGTATCGGCCGAAATAAAAAGAAAATTTTCATGATCGACGCTTTCAGGGGCTGAAGATGAACCGGTCGCAATGACGCTGTGGCCTATATCTAAAAGATACCGCACCAGAGAAGTCCCCACAAAACCGGTTCCGCCGGAAACGAATATTTTCATGGTTTTGTTCCCCCCTATAATTTAGAAGCTATCTCAAAAATAGGATTTTTGTTCGAGATCAAGGCAAGGCCGAGGATCAACCCGCAGGCATACTCAAGTATGTCGAGGACTTGAGACGAGGGCTCAACGCTGATATCGGACGAAAAGACATTTTTGAGATGCCTTCTAAAATGAACCATAGCTATGCAGACCCGGCAGAAGATTCACGCCGAAATAAGTAAATAAAACCGCCATAAATCCGAAGATCGAAAGATAAGCAATCCGTTTGCCGTACCACCCCCGCATCATCCTGGCATGTAACACGGTTGCGTAGATAAACCAAGTAATTAGAGACCACGTCTCCTTCGGGTCCCAGGACCAGTAGCTTCCCCAGGCCGAATTCGCCCAGACAGCGCCGGAAATGATCCCGATGGATAAAAATAAAAAGCCAAACATAATCATCTGGTGATTCAACTCATCTAAAACCTGAGCTTTGGGAAAACGGGA
>Ga0307440_1000182_pt1 | contig 29066 bp, 27 predicted proteins | sample SalMarWE160410MG_FD_202150 | JGI IMG/M metagenome (GOLD analysis project Ga0307440, IMG submission 202150) | Salt marsh sediment microbial communities from the Plum Island Ecosystem LTER, Massachusetts, United States - WE1604-10 | ecosystem: Environmental > Aquatic > Marine > Intertidal zone >...
GAGTCTGTCAACGGGTTGTAATAGTCAAAGTAGATACGAAAAGGGTGGTCGAGCCATTCAATTATCTGATTACCCATGAAATGAACAGTTCACACCCTGGACCAGTAGCTGAACATTAGTGGGAATCAGATTCAATTATTGGTCGACATGAAAAACTGGCATCATGACAGGAGAAAATATGAACAAAACCAACCCGGGTGAAATACAACGGCTATTCGAGGACTCCCCCTTTATTGCCGATCTTGGCCTGCAACTCGATCAGGCCGGTGGTGGTGAATGTTGCACCCGGCTGACACTTGCAAAGAGGCATCTTCAGCAGGACGGCTATGTCCACGCCGGAGTACAGGCAACCGTGGCCGATCACACCGCCGGTGCCGCAGGTGTCACCCTTATTAGCGATAACCAATACGTCCTTACCGCCGAGTTCAGGATGAGTCTGCTCCGTGCCGCCAAAGGGAGTTGTCTTTTCTGTAGGGCCAGAGTGTTGAAAAGAGGGAAGATGCTTTCGGTGGTGGAATCGGAAGTCTTCTGCTGTGACAACGATACCTCGGTCCTGGTGTCAAAGGCCACCGTGACACTAGCCGTCGTCAAAAAAGCAACATAAATCAAGGGCTGTTTTTTTACAGTACTTACTTTTTTGTAAACAGCACATCAAAACGCATTGAATCGGAGGATTGTTATGGAACCGCGAAAAACACTCGGTTGGATTGTCTTGGGTTTCGTATTTGTTCTATTGGCACTGACCGGATTGGTCAATAAGGCTTCAGGCGAGTCGTCTGGACATGATATTGCAATAAGAGGCTATGATTGTGTTGCCTATTTCACCAACGGCAAAGCAATCCAAGGTAACCCCGCATTTGTCTATGACTGGCATGACCTGACGTGGTATTTTGCAAGCAAAGAAAACAAGGAACTATTCGCTGAAAATCCGAAGAAATATGCTCCCCAGTATGACGGTTATTGCGCCTGGGCCATGACGGAATCGCGAAAAGCCCATACCGATCCCGAGGTGTGGAAGATCGTAAAGGGAAAACTCTACCTCAATTGCAGCCGGACGGCGTATGAAAAATGGATCAGGAATATTCCGGGAAATATTGAAAAAGCCAATAAGAACTGGTTGAAAATGAGGGAACAAAAGTGATGACTCAGCCGGGATATTCAAGCTATTACATTGGGTAAAAAAAGAGGCTTTGGCAAATCGGTATCAGTGCATTATCCGGCGGCCAAGCAATAAGAGCGTACCGACCGGTTTTTAATCGCTTACCTGGAGCAGATTGTCAATTTCGTGGCGGGTCGCGGTATCGAGGGTGATAAATTCGCAGCCAATGGCAAAATTATTGAGAGGTTGGTAATCAAGGACCCATTTCACCTTTACGGCGTTGCCAGGGAGGTTGGTTATGCGTTTTTCTCCCTTGATTTCTTTTACAAAAAGAATGGTGTCTGCTTCCAGGCTGACGGGCTGGGTTTTATTTATCGCCAGTCCCAGGCCTCCATGACTGATATTGAGAACTCTGGCCATAAAACCTTCGTCACTATTATCAAAGGATAGTAAGGCTGTTATATTGTCTTCGATTGCAAAAACATACCTTTTAAACATCCTTTTGTCTGTTGTCATGCCGATCTCTCCCCCTGATTTTATTGGCTTAAATCATGCGTGATCGAGAAGAAACAAGAAAGCGGATTGGACTACCCTGCTAGTAGTATGCCTTCCTTGTCTTGTCCACCTGTATGAGATAAGTTCAGAATAAATACAGCATAAAATGGGAAGAGTCAAAGTGTCAAAGAATTTTATCGATAATCCAACAGTTTTGGAAAGAGGGGATGCTTATATATTCTGTGTTGAGAAGGCTTTTGGGAGGAGCTTTTTGCCTGATTTTTTTGTGGCGTGAGGTGATTGATCTGTGAGATATCAGATAAATACCTTGAGATCTTTTAGGGAGCACCTTGAATTTGAATGGAAATTTTGATTACCACTCATGTTCAGTTGCTGGTCCGGAGTGAAAACTGTTCGTTTCTCGGGACGCCATGAACCCATCCTTGGGGGCTTCTCTGCAGCCATCCAGGCTGCAGAGACCCGAAAAACGAACAGCTCTCACTCTTCCGTCTCGATAGGCTGAGTTTCAGTGGTAATCAGAATGAAAATTAAAAGTTTCGAAGCATCCGCTCAGAGATGTTGTTGTCCGATATACTTGCCGAAGATATCTTTTTCTGCCTTTTCACCGGTTTGGTAAAATATTTCGTACGTTACCTGGTTATCCGATGACACAGTTTTGTTGATGGTGATGACGCCTTCTTCGCAAAGTGAAGAAAATTCTTCGGGAAAATATTTTTGGAAGCATATAGGGCAAATGCCGTGACTTGTGTCTTCAGAGTACAGCATGTCCAGTACCTTGGCCTGCTTCCAGTAACCGGTTTTATTACGGCATTTATTGCAATAAATACATTTGAACAAGAGGTGGTCCGTTACGTTGATGTTTGAAGTATAGGTCAACATGGGCGTCCTCCCTTTTAAGTGGAAGTAGGGGTGGTGACTGTAGGACCGAAACATACAGGTGTCCTCCCACATTTTTCCTACATCGAGAGCAAGAATTGCCGCAAAATATTGAAAAAAAGTTCAATGCATTGAAATAACATAGTATATTATTTTGGAGCAAGGGTATTTTTTAAAATGGAAATCGGTTTGATGCGGCAGGATATCCTCTAAAACGGCGTTTGACACTCTGAAAGCCCTTGCCTGAGGCGATCAGAGCGACTACCATTAGAGAGATAGGATATGGGTTTTATGTCCTATCAGGTTGAAATTGTTTTTTTATCTGCAAAATGTTCATGCCGGCCCAGCACGAAAAACCGAACTCTTTGGTGAAGTACTTGCCGGGTATGAAAAAATTAATCATCGACTTGCCTATGACTACGCATAAAAATGTATTGGGGACCCCGTTGGAGACGTGCAGCCTTGATCCGTTAACAGGCTATACCCGTGAGGGCAGCTGTAAGGTCATCGATGGTGATGTCGGCGTCCATGGGGTCTGTATAGTTGCTTCGGAGGAATTTCTGGAGTTTTCTAAACGCATGGGAAACGATCTTTCCACACCGATGCCCATGTATGGTTTTCCCGGCCTCAAACCAGGGGATAGATGGTGTCTTTGCGCCCCGCGCTGGAAAGAGGCATTGGAACACGGTATGGCTCCCCAGGTCGACTTGCTGGCAACCCATGAAGAGTCGCTAAAATACGCAAGCCTCGAAGATCTGCTGCAACATTCGCTGAGCAGTGGAGGTTCGTAAAGAAAGAAATTCGAGCCCTGCCGTTTGCCGGCAGCGCTGTTGCAACGAAGAGAGTTCTCTTATGCTCTTAATCCGTAATAGAACATCAGAGCATTGAGTACCAAGCCGTGATCGATGTCACCTGTTTCAATGCGGCGAAAGACGTCCTTTTTCGGCAACAAAAAACATTCAATATCCTCCATGTCATCCAAGCGGGGTTGCACTGTCCGTCGAGCGTTCTCGACCAGGATTGTATAACATTGGTTGCGTTGGATGGCAGGATTGGGGCAAACACTGCCGATTACCCGGGCGTTCTCTCCCGTGTATCCCGTCTCCTCAAGGAGTTCCCGGCAGCCGGCGGTTACCGGATCTTCTCCATGGTTGAACATACCTCCGGGTATCTCGATTTCCGTCTTGCCGGATCCGTAGCGAAACTGTCTTATCAAAAGGATGTCGTGGGATGGGGTTTCGGCAACGACATTGACCCAATCGGGAAAATCAAACAGATAAAAATCTTTTTTCTTTCCGCTTCTCTTGCAGAGTACCGGTCCAGCACTGATGGTTACGATCGGTGTTTTTAGTACTTCCCGGTCCGGGAAGATTTCCCATCCCTTATCAACCTTGTGTTTTTCGTCTTTCATCTGGTAATTTCGTATCCCGACATCTCCGGTACCCTCAAGGAGACGCTGCACCTCGGTTAGTGAGAAATCCGGGCGGTCTAACCGTTCTTCTTCCTTCATCCGCTGTCAAATGAAGGAAGAAGAGGTGCGTTTTTATACAGAAAGCTGTTTCCTCGCCCCTTTGCGGGCAAGGGATTCTATAAGGCCATCACAGTTGCAGAGAGCAAAAAGGTGTCTCCAGGGGCATACCTACCCCGCGACAAAAGAAGGCTATTGTGCTAATATTCTTCAAGATGGTGCCACTCGGCATTCTCAAGCCAGTTTCCAGGTTCCGGCCTTGAGATGAATTCAATTATATTTTCCATTATATAATAGTGGTTGTGTTCTTCCTTGGCCAAGGATAATAAAAGGCTTTTTGCCTCTTCGTCGGTTACTTCTTCAGCTTTTTCAAGATAAAATTTCCTGCTTTTCTCCTCAATATCGCGGGCCTTGATATACGCGTTTTTTGCTTGTTGGGTGACGGTATCCGGTAACTGCTTTCCTTCTTTCATTTCAAGGAAGATGTTTTTTACATTTTCCAGGACCTCTGGTGCAGTATTTAATGTCCCACCTTTTTTCTGCTGAAGTTTTTCAACATAGGCATAATGTTTAGCTTCTTCAGCGGCCAGGAAGCCGAAAATCTTCTTTAAGCCAGGTAAAGTAGCGGCATTCATCAATTCGTGATAGTAATTCTCTCCATCTTTCTCCATCTGCATTGCAAACTCAAAAATATCCATTTACACGCTCTCTCGTTGGGGTGAATAATAAGGAGGCGGAATAAAGATCCCTCCCCTCTGTTTCGGTGTTAATCTTAAGTATATGACATATTACTTCAATATAACAGATAGTGTGTCGTCATCTTACTCCTGCCCGAGATGGCTGGAGTGAATCGGCCATGCATCCTCTATGAAAGCTTTGTGAGTAGGGGTGGTGCACCCGGGGCTTCACAAAGGTGTTTATATAAAAATTGCCGCCTTGTTACCTATGGGTGGGGTTTATCCCGCCGGCGCTATAGGCACAGGAGGTAAAATCAATTTTTTTCTTACAGGTTTTGCAGGTGTGTTCGCGGTCGAATTCGTCCGAGAAAATCTCGATCTGGGTCCCGCAATGCTGGCATTTGCAGAGAAACGATTTTAAATTTCTAAAGGATTCAAAACCGGGGCAGTGGCTGCTTGGTGTGTTCATTATCCGCACCTCCTTGTAAATTCTTTTTTTTCAGGAAACAACCTGAAGGAAATTCACGCTTTTAAAGCGATATTCTTCTCTTTTTATAGGGGCGGAATGAGTCCTTGTCAAGTTGGAAGCGGTTATGACCTGTCCTTTGATGGTTCAAGACCTGGCTCTTCATTCTTTTGCCGAGCCCGACTGCGGCTGATTTTTTGAGCGTCGCAATCCTTGTGTTTGTCGAGAGTATTGTTATACTCAACAGAGGCAGAATTGTGTGTATGATACTCGGGCGTTTCGGGGAATTACAAAGAGAATCCTTGTGGTTGTCGGAGGCCGAATACGGCAGTTGGCCCGAAACCCCTCTTGCAAAATGATGGCAACATGAGTTCTTTTAGCAGTATCACAAAAGACGATATCCTCTCGTCGCGTTTGCCTTTCAGGCCTTCCCGAACGGCGTTGGCTCTTATTCTGGCAACGGTGTTTCTTGCCGTTATCCTGGCTTTTTCAATTTTTCAGCACATCAGTCGTGCCCAGGACCTCATGGAGAGGTTCCTCCTTGAAAAAGGCGAAACAATCATCCGGGCGATGGAAGCCGGGATGAGAACCTCGATGATGCACTTTATGGGGGGAGGCGATCCTCTTCAGACCCTGATAACCGAGAGCAGCCGTGAAAATGATATCGTTTTTATCCGGATCATGAAAAGCGACGGTGAAGTTGTAAACCAGACGGACGGAGCACCGAAGACTACACTTTCGCAGGCGGATGTGAATCGGATTATGAACTCAGGCCTTCCCATCACCCGGGTCGATAAAAAAAAAGGGATCTTCATTCTGTCGAAACGTTTTCAGTTGAAAAATCCGGCAGCCCAAATGCCGATGATGATGGGGCGACGGATGCCGATGATGGGGAATCAGGAGTGGAACCTTGCTGATGGGATTATTTCCATAGGACTGTATACCAAGGAATTCGATCTGGCCCGGCGGCAGGATATTCAGCATGCGTTTTTCATGGGGGCCATTCTCTTTCTCGTCGGCAGTGCCGGCCTGTATTTTCTCTTTTTATATCAGGGCATGCGGGTTGCCGAAACGACTCTTGCCAACATGAAGCTGTATACCAACAATGTGGTTGAAAGTATTCCGGTGGGGATCGTGACCCTTGATGTCGACGAAAGAATCGTCTCCTTTAATAAAAAAATGGAAGAAATTGTCGGGAAATCACTGGAAAAAAGCAAAGGGGAAAAACTTTTGGCTGCCTTTCCTGGATGCCGTATCGACTGTCTCGACATGCGGACGGCGGCCTTCGAACAGACGGCGGAATGTCAGGGAGGTGACGGCAAGGCTATTCCCATCAAGATTGGAGGGTCGTCTCTTGTAAACAATGATGGCGAGATTATCGGGACGGTCCTGATTATACGGGATATGACCACGATAAAAGAGATGGAGCAACAGCTCGAACGTTCCCGCCGGATGGCGGCACTCGGCAAGATGGCGGCCGGTATCGCCCATGAGATCCGGAATCCTCTGGGGACCCTGCGGGGATTTGCCCATTATTTCGGCAGTAGGCCCGGGGTGACACCGGAGAGTAAAGGGTATGCCGACCTGATGATAAGTGAAGTAGATCGCTTGAACCGTAATATTTCCGGCCTCCTGCAGTTTGCAAGACCCCGTGAGCCGCAGTTTGCAGCGGTGGATCTGGATCAGCTGATGAGCAAGACCATCGCCCTGATGAAAAGCGATCTTGCTGAACATGAGTTGAATTTTCATTGGCGATGCAATACCGGTATCACTTTGCATGCGGACCCGGATCTGCTGCTTCAGGTTTTGATGAATCTCTTGAAAAACAGTATCCATGCGACCCCTTCAGGAGGAGAGATCTCGCTGGTAGGGTCTGAAGATCAGCACTCCGTGCGAATTCTGGTTTCCGATACGGGAGGCGGTATGACCGAACAGGAAAAGGAGCGGATGTTTGATCCGTTTTTCACCACCAAGAAGTCCGGGACCGGACTCGGGCTCGCCGTCAGCCATCAGATCATTGAGCAGCATCGAGGCACATTTGAGATTGAAACAGCCCCGGGACGGGGAACGGCTGTGACGATCATTTTACCCAAAACCATGGGGAAGGAACAATGACGAAAGGACAGGAGACAATTCTTCTCGTTGACGACGATATCGGTCACCGAACGATGCTAAAGGTGAATCTTGAAAGTGAAGGATACCAGGTAGAGGAGGTGATGGATGGCGATGAGGTCCTGCCTTTCCTTGAACAGCATGAGATCGGCCTTATCCTTCTCGATATGAAGATGGCACGGATGGATGGGTTGGCAACGCTCTCTGTTTTGTTACAGGTAGGGTATTCCATTCCGGTTATCGTCCTAACTGCTTTCTCCTCGGTGGAAACGGCTGTTCAGGCGATGAAAAAAGGAGCCTTTGACTATATTACCAAACCGGTGGATATCGAGGAGCTGAAACTGATCGTCCGTCGTGCTCTTAGTTTCGGCTCGCTTGCCGAGGAAAACAAGACCCTGAAAAAAAGGCTCGGGGAAGAGTTTTCGTATTCCAATATTATCGGCAAGAGTGCCGCCATGCAGGAGATGTTTGCCACGCTTTCCATGGTCGCCCCGACAGATGCCACGGTCCTGATCACCGGTGAATCGGGAACCGGAAAGGAACTGGTCGCCAATGCGCTGCACCAGAACAGTTCCCGTCACACTGCCCCGTTTATAAAGCTCAACTGTGCAGCGCTCAATGAAAACCTACTCGAGAGTGAGCTCTTCGGCCATGAGGCAGGGGCCTTTACCGGAGCAGCCGGAAGACGTAAGGGACGGTTCGAGCTGGCCCACAAGGGGACACTGTTTCTCGATGAGATTGGCGACATGAGCCTGCCGACCCAGGCCAAGATCCTCCGGGTCCTGCAGGAAGGCGAATTTGAGCGGCTCGGTGGGGCTGAGACCATCAAGGTGGATGTGAGACTACTGGCCGCAACCCACAAGGATCTCCGGCAGATGATAGAGGAACAGACCTTTCGCCAGGACCTGTATTTTCGTCTCTCGGTGGTGCCGGTCAATCTCCCCGCCCTTCGTGAGAGGGCCGTGGACATTCCCGAGCTGACGACCCATTTTCTTCGACGATTTGCCGAGAAAAACAGAAAGGATATTAAAGGAATTCACCCGGAAGCCTTGAACCTTCTCATGCAGTACGACTGGCCGGGAAACATCCGGGAGTTGGAGAATACCATGGAGAGAGCGGTCATCCTCTGCCCGGGAGAGCAGATTACCCCCCAGGACCTGCCACTCCATCTGTTGTCCGACGATGTCAGAAGCATCAGGAAAAACCAAGTCGATGACGGCTTCACTCTCCGGGATATGGAGCGCGAAGTAATCCGAACGACCTTGATCAAAACCGGGAATAACAAAAGCCGCGCCGCCAAAAAACTCGGGGTATCCAGACAGACCTTACTCAATAAGATCAAGGAGTACGGATTGTAAACGGGGTATTTCCCAAAGCTTGATGGCGTCGTAAAACTCTCCATCCGGAGTTTCACTCTGTTCGCTTATCTGCCTCGTTGCTGCAAATTTTCAATCGTTACGATGTATCCATACAATGCCGAAACAATTTGGAGGTTTTTACGGGATTTTCAAGGCTTGTCAACCGAAAAACTTTTCCTTTCGCTTCATGGGCGGACCTGGATTCGCCCTGCTTTATTCCCTCCTGTGAAAAAATCAGACGGTTGCCAATCCCACCAGACGGTTGTGTTGTCCAAAAATTAGACACAGCAAAACGGAAGTTGCCCGACCTTCGGTGTTATCTCTGTTTTTAGTTATATATATTCAATAAGTTATCTGATTGTTGTTTGGGATGTTGGTTGTTGGCACGGTCTATGCATAATTATAAGCCAATAGAAAAGACGAGCCTGTCGAAGACTTATAACAACGAGGTCTCTATTCAGAAGCTACAGATAAGATAACTTTTTACCTTACAAAAATTTAAAGGAGAAAATCATGAAAAAGGCAATATTGGCAACTGCTTTGATACTTGGTCTGGCTACTGCTGGTCTCGTGTATGCCCATGGAGGTGGGTACGGCGGTGGGTACGGAACGGGTGGTGGTTACGGAATGATGGGGCCTGGCTATGGAATGGGTGGCGGTTACGGAATGATGGGGCCTGGCTATGGAATGGGTGGCGGTTATGGCATGATGGGACCCGGCTATGGAATGGGTGGTGGTTATGGCATGATGGGATATGGCGGCTACTCTTGCCCGGGATATGGTTGGAACCGCGGCCAAAACGGATGGAATAATGAAAGAACCCAGAAATTTCTCAATGACACTGTTCAGTTACGCAAGCAGCTTAACGACAAGGAGTTTATGTATCGGGAAGCCCTGAGGAATCCGAACACCACAAGGGAGAATTTGGCCAAGATCGAAAAGGACATTATCGACCTGCGAACCCAGATTTATAACAAGGCCCAACAGGAACGATAGTCAACCCGTCACAATACCAAGCAGATCAGGGAGCGACAATAGCGTAAAAGTACTCCCTTACCCCTTGTGATCGGCGGGTGAATCCTGCCCTCTCCGCAACAAAGACGATAAAATTTTCAGGAAACCTCTGCCGGAGGAATCCGGCAGAGGTTGGGATACTTTCCGAGCCTTGTAGTGACCTCCCCGGGACCGGGGACTGCAGCCGCCTTTGCAATGGGAGGTCCACGGCAATATGTATCGTTTCATAATCAGCCCTCATTTTTCAAAGTCTCTTCAGAAGCGCTGCTGGCGTGAAGGAAAATTGAAAGTCAAAAACCGGCATATCTTTTGCTTTGAAAATTTGGTATGAAACTCTTTGTCACCTGAGTATCGTTTGATGAATTTACTTAGCCAGCCTCAAGTCAAAGGTTTTTACGGGATTGTCAATGAAAGCCAAAATTATTCTGAGCCTTTTTATGGTCGCAACCTTGGGATTGATCGTATTTCTTTATCATCATCCCGAAGACCCGAATGACAGCAGCCAGCTTACGGCCATAGGTGCCTCGATGGGAGAGGGCAGCCAGGCCCCTGACTTCATCCTGAACGATCCCGCTGGTCGACCGGTTGGGCTCAAGGAATATAGGGGGAAGGTTGTTTTGCTCGGTTTCTGGACCACCTGGTGACCGTGGTGCAGAAAGGAGTTTCCTTTACTTGAAAAACTGAAAAAACGGCTTGCAGATAAACCGTTTGCCATCATCTTGGTCGATGTCGGTGAACAGCCGGTCACCGTACGCCGCTTTCTTTTAAAACAAAAGATTGATATCCCGGTACTCCTGGATGTAAAAGGAGAAATCAGTGAGAAGTATCACGTTTTCGGCCATCCCGTGAAGTTTCTCATCGATAGGAAGGGGAGGGTGGTTTTCCAGGCTCTGGGTTATAGGGACTGGGGCTCGGAGAAATGGATAGCGTCCCTTGAGAATTTTATCGAAAGAACCGGTAAGAGCGTTGCAAGATGATTTTGGGGTCCATCCGCCTATTCGTCTGTCTCGATTGTGGGCGAATACTATACTTTACTCAAAGTAATTTATAGAAACAGTTTTCTCTTGATAACCTTCAAGTAGCGTCGGCTTACTGGGATTATTTTACCGGAATGGGTCTGGATCTTGGCCAGGCCTCCTTCGTGGAGGATGATTTCGCAGATCGAGTCGATATTGATCAGGTACTGCTTGTGGCACCTGAGGAGCGGGCTGCGTTCTTCCAGGGCCTTGAGGGTAACCTCGGTGAAATACTCTTGATCTTCTGTTACTACATGGACGCCGGCGGGACCGGTGGTAATGTATTCCACCTCCGGCATCCCGATCAGCTTGATCCTGTTGCCGAGTAGACAGGGGATGCGTACAATCTCCTCTGCTTCGTATTTGGGAGGACGTTGTTCGACGATGGTCTGCTGGAGTTTGGCAATGGTTTTGGCCAGGCGGTCGCTGTCTACGGGTTTGAGCAGGTAATCGAGGGTCTTTTCTTCGAAGGCCTTGAGAGAATATTGGTCGTAGGCGGTGACAAAGACCACCTGCGGCATGATATCTGGATGGACCATGTTCAGCATCTCGAAACCGTTTAAAACAGGCATCTGGATGTCGAGGAAGATGACTTCGGGATTGAGTCTGTTGATCAATTTCAACGCATCGATGGCGTTGCCGCAGGAGCCGACTGTTTCAATGATACCTGTCTCGGCAAGCAACGCCTCCATCTCCTCGCGGGCGTGGAGTTCATCGTCGATGATCAGGGCTCGAATCATGTGCCTTTGCATCCTCCTTGCGGGATGGTGATAGTGATGATGGTACTCTGCTGCGGAATGCAGGTAATCTTCAGGCCATGGTTTTCTCCACAGAGATTCTTAATCCTTTTTTCGACAATATTCATCCCCAATCCTTTTTGACTGCGCTCTAAAAAATTACCGGCGTTGTCTTCGACCGTGATCCTGACCGAATCCGATTGTCGCTGGATGGACAGGCGGATGAGTCCGGGGCCGATAATGTTGGAGATTCCATGCTTGATGGCATTCTCCACGATCGGTTGCAGGGTGAAGACCGGCACCCTAAGGGCAAGAAGGCTTGGATCGATGTCCATTTCCAGCTGCAGTTTGTCTTCGAAGCGGGCTTTTTCGATGACCAGATAGGAATGAATATGGTTGAGCTCATCCTCGATCGTTGCCAGATCTCCGGTATGCTTGAGATTTTTCCGAAAAAAGTTGGACAGGTGCATAAGGAGGTCGCGGGCTCGGTTGGCATCCTTCCTGATGATTGCGATGATGGTGTTTAAAGCGTTGAACAGGAAATGGGGGTTGACCTGGGCCTGGGCAAGCCGGAGTTCCGATTTGGTCAGCAGATCTTTTTGCTCGATATAGCGAGAGTACAGTATCTGGTCCGAGAGGAGTTTGGTGATTCCTTCGCCAAGGCTCTTGTTGGTGACCAGAAAGAGCTTGTCCTTGGGTTCGAGGAGGTTGATGGTGCCGATGAGCTCGTTGTCGACCCGAAGCGGTACGCAGAGAATTGATCCCAGCGGGCAATCGTCGGAGAGATTACAGCTCCACTTTTTTTCGCCGCCGTCGGCATAGACGGTCCTGTCCTCCTTGATCGCCTTCATCGTCTCGGACGAGCTGATCTTGCCGCCGATCAAATGATGGTCACTTCCCAGGCCGACGAAGGCAAGGACCTTTTCCTTGTCGGTTATAGCCACCGCACCGACGCCGGTCTCCTCCCGAATCACCGAGGCGACCTTTTTGGTGGTATCCATGGTGAATCCCTGTCCGAGTATGGCCACGGTTTTTTCAGCCATTTTCAATGCCTTGGCGGAAAAGGTAACGCCCAGGTCGTCATGCATCTTCCTTTGATCACGGATAATACTGACAAAGATTGCAGCCCCGGCACTGTTGGACAGGATCATCGGCAGGGCAATGATGCGCACCAGAGCAACGGCCTGGTCAAACGGTTCGGACAAGAGCAGGATAATGATCATCTGGAGACATTCGGCCACCATAGTAGTGAGGAACGCTACGGCCGGACTGAGCAGACGGTGTTTTTGGAAGGTGCGCACCAGGTAAAGATGGACGAGCCCTCCGCACGTTCCCTCGACGGTTGTGGACAGGGCGCAGGACAGCGCGGTGAAGCCTCCTAGGAAATAACGATGGATACCGGAGGTCAGGCCGACCGCGAGGCCGAGCCACGGCCCGCCGATTATTCCTGCCAGCACCGCCCCGATGGCCCGGGTGTTGGCGATGGCGTCATATATCCTGAGCCCGAAATAGGTTCCGAGGATTGAGAATACGGAAAAGACCAGGTAGAGGGAGACCAGTTGCTTCTTATGCAGGGTATGGATGTGAAAAGAGCGGAAAAAAGGCGACTTTGTAAACAGATAGGCAATGACGAGAATAATCGACATCTGCTGCAGCAGGGCGAAGATGTTGTGCAGTGAGAAGGTGAGAAGATCCATCGTATTCCGTATCCTTTCCTGGGAGGTCGTCAAATTTGCACTATACGCGAAAACCAATTCCAGGGAAACAGCGTGATTGCAAGCGGTCGGATTTCGCTCTGAGCGGTTTGGTCTGGAAAAAAGCGGTATCCCTCTTAAATATCCGGTTGCTTCACCTGGGGACGGCTAAGTTGCTGTCTTGTTATCAGCATTTTTGAAATCAAGGTTGCACAATGGGGGAAAATGATAATTTATATAATGTTGCAGATAAGTTAAACCCTTGACTTTGACGTATCTCGGTGATAAAAGGGTTCAAAATCGGTATACTTTTTCGGTTTCTTTTCTATAACAGGAGGAAGGTATGAACAACATCAAACGTGTTTTGGGAATTGCCGTCACCTTTTGTCTGGGGTTGATGCTTGCATCAGGTCCGCTTTGTCCCCAGACCTTTGCCGCATCCAAGGAGGCAAAAATAGGATTTGCGTTGAGTATGACCGGCGGTGCAGCCGCCTATGGAGCTACCCAGAAGAAGGGCGCTCAGTTGGCGGTGGATGAAATCAACGCCGCTGCAGGGATGGACGGGCTCAAGATTAAAGCCGTTTTTGAAGATGATGCCAGTGTACCGCAACAGGGGATCAATGTTTTTCAAAAGTTAATAAATGCCGACAAAGTTTCGATGATTATCGGACCGACCCTGTCCAATACAGCCAAGGTAACCGACCGCATCGCCCAGAAGGCTGGAATGCCGGTTCTGGGGGTGAGCAATACGGCCCCGGGCATTACCGAGATCGGCAACTATATCTTCCGTGATTCTTTGACTGAAGCGGTGGTTATTCCCCATACCATAAAGGTTGCCAAAGAGAAGTTCGGTCTGAAGAAGGTTGCCGTCTTCTACGGCAATGACGATGCCTTCACCAAGGGAGGGTATCATGCCTTTATGAAGGCCTTGAAGGATAACGGTCTCACTGTGGTGACCGAACAGACTTTTGCCAAGGGAGACCGCGATTTTTCCCCGCAGTTGACCCAGATCAAGTCCAAAAAACCTGACGCCATAATCGTCTCCGCTTTGGTCGAAGAGGCCTCGGGTATCATCAACCAGGCTCGCCAGCTGGGGATTCCCAACAGCGTTCCGATCATAGGTGGCAACGGTTTCAACTCGCCGGCGCTGATCAAAAATACCGGTGAGGCCTCAGAGGGCGTTGTTATAGGTGCTGCCTGGAATATCACCTCTGCCCTGCCGATGAATAAAAAATTCGTCGCCGACTTCACCGCAAAATACGGGAATGCGCCTGACCAGTTTGCCGCCCAGGCCTATACCGGTGTCTATATCGCCTATAATGCCATTAAGAAGGCCGGGTCGACCACCAATCATAAGGCAATCAGGGATGCCCTGGCCAAGACCAAGGATCTCGACACAGTGCTTGGCAAATACTCTTTCACTTCCGGACGTGATGCGGGGTACACCCCGATCGTCCAGATCGTCAAAGATGGAAAATTTGCCGTTTTAGGAGAATAGGAAGGCAGAGGACGGCCGATAGATGGAAATTCTGGCACAACAACTGGTCAACGGCCTTTTTATCGGCAGTGTTTACGGCCTTTTCGCCGTTGGCTATACGCTGGTCTTCGGGGTGCTTGACATCCTGAACCTGGCCCATGCTGCGGTCTTTACCCTGGGCGGCCTTGTCGCTCTCTGGCTTGTGGATACGGGAGGGCTGTCCATCTGGCTGGCCTTCCCGACCGCCGTCCTGTTCTGCGGCCTGCTTGGCCTGCTGTTGGACCAGGTTGCCTTTGCGCCTCTCAGGCAGCGGGCAGATTCCAACTTCTCGGGGCTTATCTCCAGTATCGCCATGGCGATCATTTTCGAAAGCGCGGCACTGGGACTTTTCGGGGCCAGGACCGTGCGGTTTCCCGCCCACACCGTCTCGGTACATATCTGGCGCTGGCAAGACCTGTCCATCACTTCCCTGCAGGTGGAGATCGTCGCCATCTCGCTTCTGTTGATGTTTCTCCTGACCCAATTTTTAAATAAGGCGCGGGTGGGAAAGGCCATCCGTGCCGTTGCCGAAAACGATCGTACAGCGCGGCTCTTAGGAATCCATGTTGATGGGATCATTGCCTTTACCTTTTTTATTTCTTCGGCATTGGGAGGGGCGGCCGGGATCCTCTTCGGTCTCTATTTTGATTCTCTGTCGCCTGATATGGGCCATTCCATCGAACTCAAAGGCCTGGCCGTGATCGTCCTCGGAGGGATGGGCAGTATCCCCGGTGCAATCCTGGGGGGGCTGGCCTTTGGCTTGAGCGAGGTCCTGACCGTGGCCATTACCGGAACCTCGAACCTGCGAGATGCCGTGGCCTTCACGGTGCTCTTTACAGTTCTGGTTCTGCGTCCTTCCGGAATTCTCGGCAAAAAGAAGATGCGGGAGGCGTAAGGTGGAAGCCCTGCAGCAGTTTCTTGCCGTCTATGGGAGCCTGATCAACTTCCTGGGAATCAACTCCCTGCTGGCCCTGAGCCTGTACCTGACATTGGCCGCCGGACAGCTTTCTCTCGGAAGTGCTGCCTTTGCGGGGATCGGAGGATACACCGCAGGGGTCCTGACCATGAAACTTGGGGTGCCGTATCTCCCGGCGCTGGCCGCCGGAGCGGTCCTTGCCGGGCTGGTCGGTCTTATAATCGGACTTCCCGTACTCCGTCTCAAAGGGGTATTCCTGGCCATTGCCACTCTGGCCTTCGGCGAGGTGGTGCGCATTGCCGTCTTGAATATCGATATCACCGGCGGTGCCGAAGGGCTGGTTGGTATCCCGAACATCACCACGACCTGGGGGATCTATCTGTCGCTGGCCATTGCGGGTTATGCGATTGCCAAACTACGTCGTTCCCGCATCGGCTGGTGTTTTGAGAGCATTCGAGAAGACGAGACTGCGGCCTCGGCCATGGGGATCAATACCACCTACTATAAAACTCTGTCTTTTGTTCTGGGAGCGGTCCTGGCCGGTTTTACAGGCGGGCTGTATGCCCATCTCAACTATATCATCACCCCGCGGGAATTCGGTTTCACTGTTGCTGTCGACCTGCTTATCTATAATATCGTCGGTGGGATACGGGTTTGGTACGGTCCGGTTCTGGGCGCTGTTCTTCTCACCTCTCTTCCTGAGATACTACGCGCGATTGGCATTACCGCGGGCCCAATCCGCATGGCGGTGAACGGCCTGATTCTGCTGTTGGTGATCCTGTTTTTGCCCAACGGCCTGGTGTCGATTTTCCAGCGTAGAGGCGGGCGAAAACAGAATACCCGTATGGATGCTGCACCGGAGGAGGCCTGAGCTATGTTTCTGCAGGTCAAAGATGTCTGTCGCACTTTCGGTGGAGTAAGGGCATTAGACGGTGTCTCCCTTACAGTCGTCAAGGGAGAGGTCCATGGGCTCATTGGTCCAAACGGGGCTGGGAAGACGACGCTTATCAACGTCTTAAGCGGTATTAAAGGGCCCAGTTCCGGTGAAGTTTTGTTTGATGACCGGCCGGTCCAGGAACTTCCCGCCCATAAGCTTGCCGCGATGGGGATTGCCAGAACCTTTCAGAATATCCGTCTCTTTCCCGCCATGACCTGCCTTGAAAACGTATTGGCCGGTCAGCACCTGGTGGCCGCACGACCCTATTTTCCCCGGTTTTTTTGTCTCCCCTCCTCCAGACGATCCGAACGGGAAAACCATCGGCAGGCTCTGGAGTGCCTTGCCCGGGTCGGTCTCGAAGCCCGGGCCGATTTTTCGGCCAAGGCTCTCTCCTATGGAGAGCGCAGACGCCTCGAGATTGCCAGAGCCTTGGCCTCAAGGCCCCGATTGCTGCTCCTGGATGAGCCGGTGGCTGGAATGCGCAAGCAGGGAGTAGAGCAGGTGGGCAATCTGGTCGAATCACTGGCGAAGGAGGGTATGACCGTGCTGCTCATCGAGCACAACATGTCTTTTGTGATGGGGCTCTGCTCAAAGATTACGGTGTTAAACTTCGGACGCACCCTGATCACCGGCAATCCTGAAGAGGTGAGCGGTCATCCCGAAGTGATAGCAGCCTACCTGGGAGCCGGCGAGAACCATGCTTGACGTTACCCAATTGACAGTGGCCTATGGGCCCATGGAGGCCATTCGTGATGTCTCTTTTCAGGTTGGGGAGGGGACCATCGTTACCTTGATTGGCCCCAACGGCGCAGGAAAGACCACGATACTCAACACCATAAGCGGGGTTGTCCCGGCAAGATCCGGAACGATCCTTTTTGCCGGGAGGGATATTACCCGCATGGGAGCCCATAAACGGGTATCGGAAGGCGTGGTGCAGATTCCCGAGGGGCGTCAGGTGTTGGCGGGGATGACGGTCCGTGACAATCTGGAACTGGGGGGGTATCGACGTCCCTACCGGCAGATGCTGAAGGATGCCGGGGAGATGGAGGAAAGATTCCCGATACTTGGGGAACGACGAAATCAGATTGCCGGTTCCTTGTCCGGAGGAGAACAACAGATTTTGGCCATTGCCAGGGGGCTCATGGGCCGTCCCAAGCTGCTGCTCCTGGACGAACCTTCTCTGGGACTGGCACCGCTGATGGTCAAGACCATGTTCGACGTCATCCGTCAGTTGCATGACGATGGACAGACCATCTTGCTGGTGGAGCAGAATGCCCATCTGGCTCTGGCCGTATCATCCCATGCCTATGTCATCGAGAACGGCAAGATCGTCCTCGACGGACCGTCGGAAAAGCTGCGCTCTGACGAATCCGTAATCAAGACCTATCTGGGACAGGCCGTTTAACTCTCCGTGTGCATAATTGTATTCTTTTAATTATCAAACAATTCCTCCAAGATTGCCGGTCTTGGAGGAGGTCCTGCTGCAGCCCTGGTTTGCACCCTCCGTACTCGACAAGGGCCTGCAACTGATCCGTGAACAAAAAATCTCAGACTATCATTGCCTCAGGAATACTGTGGGTGCTGTTGTCGACGGCAGGGCCGTTGTCACGCTGCAGTTTGAAAAAAACACCAGACTCCATCAGGGTTTCACTCTGCGTAGAAGGTATTGCAGTCTCTGTCGTAGTCAGGTCGAGAAAACAGCGTGCGAGCATTTGGCGGCCCTGGTCGTCTTAAGCCTGATCGTACCAAAAGACGGGACCAAGGCGATTCCGATTCCGCTGGCCTTTCCTGGCAGTGATTGGGAGAAGATCGGTCTTTTTTTGTATGAATGGTTGGGCAGGTGCAGGTATGAGAGCCGAAACAGCCTTGAAGAAGGGTGCTCTTCTTGGGAAATGATCCTTGACCAAGGGTTCGTTCGGGTGGGACTTCCCGAGACCTGGAGATATCAAGGAGAAATGCTCTTGTCCGGCGGCCGGGAAGAATCAAGGGGTGAGAAGCGGGATAAGGTTATTAAGCTGCTAGTAAACCAACTGCGGCTCCAGACCATGACTGAGACTGAGCGTTATCTCGAAAAGACCGGAAACAGCAGCATCGGCTGGAAAAAGGATGCCTCTTTCTGGATCTGGCTTGCCCGGATGCTCTATTGTTTCCATGAAGGTGTTCTCCCCGAGTTTCATCGGAGTTCAGGCGATACCTTTTCTTTTTCACTCTCGTTGGGGACCGGGAAAGGAGAGGGGAGTTTACGTGTCGTCATTCCCGGAGTGAAGGTTTGGGAGCTGGTGCGGGAGGTCAGATTCCCGGCAGAAGAGGCTGCCGTATTACCTGGGGCCGGTGAATGTTTTCGGGTATTTTTCAATACCGAAAATGCCTTGAGGGTGGAACCATGTCTGCAGCTTGTGGACGGCAGGGTCCTCGCCCGGCAGGATCTGGCCGGGAGCCGGTTTACCGGCGGGTATTATCTGGAAGGAGAAGGCTTTTTGCCGATGACCCGGCTGCCAGCCGAGGGGATAATTAAGAAATCGACGTCCGGGGCTCAGTTGCCGCTTCTGGGGTTTTTGCAGAATGAGATCGAAAAAGACAGCCCTTTTACCGTGGAACCCAACGATATCCCATCCTTTCTCGATGCAAACCAGGCATCATTGAGGCATCCGGACAATATCGTTGAACCGGATCTCCTCGATCTGGAGGTCCATAGTCTTCCCCATCGCTTAGTTATTGATTTTTTTGAAGAGCATGACGACTGGTGCTATCTTTCTTGTCGTTATGGGCTTGGAAATACACAGATAACGCTCAATGATATCCGGGCCGCCAGGAAGAAGAGGTTGACCTGCCTTCCCGGGAGACAATGGTTAAAGATACAAGACACACCGCTTTCTTGGCTCTATGACCTTGAGGATGACCGTTTTGCAACTGACGGTTCCGGTAGGGTTCGTCTCAGCTATCGGGAAATGCTGGCCCTGACTGCACTTGTCCCTGATGTTGCAATCAGTTTCCAAGAAAAATCGTCGCAAAAAAGGCTGTCTGCTCTTCTTGATCCGGCGTGTTGGACCGACGATACGGATCTCGGACAGGTGCCGAAACATTTACGTTCCTATCAAGTCGGCGGATTTGCCTGGTTGAACCAATTGTACAGGTTGGGCATAGGGGGACTTCTTGCCGATGATATGGGGCTTGGCAAGACCCACCAGGCCCTGGCCCTGCTGCAAAGGGCCGTGCGGGATGGCGCACAAGGACTGAGATTGGTAATCTGTCCCGCCTCGGTGGTTCTCAATTGGGCCGAGAAGATTGATCGGTTTTTTGAGGGGCTCGACTATGCCGTCTATTATGGACCGCAGAGAGATCTTGAAGAGTCCGGGAAAAGTGGTCTGATCCTGACAACGTATGGTGTCGTCAGGCAGGATCAGGTGCAATTGCAGAAGCTTTCCTTTGATCTTATTATTCTGGACGAGATTCAATATCTGAAGAACCGCAATACGGCAACCCATCAAAGCATCATCGGCTTAAACAGCCGGGTCAAAATCGGACTTACCGGGACACCCGTTGAAAATTCCCTGCAGGATCTCAGATCCCTCTTCGACATCTGTCTACCGGGACTTTTGGGCAGCGAGCGGGAGTTTGATCGCCGCTATGTCCAGCCGATAACTGAAGCCGACGATATTGAAGTAAGGGACCGACTCGGTCGATTGATTCATCCCTTTATTCTTCGCAGGAACAGACGGCAGGTGTTGACGGAACTCCCCGATATCATCGAAGACGATCGCATCTGTGAACTGAGTGACGATCAGATCGGTCTCTATCGAGAGATTATTGAGAATCGGGAAATGGAAATGGAGTGGCTCATGGATGAGACGGAGGCGATTCCGTACATGAATATCCTGGCCATGATTACCAGACTCAAGCAGATTTGCAATCACCCCTTTCTGGTTCAGGGAAGTGGTGATCCGGGGGCATATACAAGCGGCAAGTGGGACCTTTTCGTCGAACTGACGGAGGAGCTTTTGGCTGCCGAGATGAAGTTCGTGGTTTTTAGCCAGTACACTGGGATGTTGGAGCTTATCGAGAAATATCTTCTGAAGGCAGGCATCGGATATTGCAGTTTAAAAGGAGATATGCCAGCAGGTAAACGACAAAAGATGATCACAACCTTTAATAACGATCCTGATTGTCGTGTCTTTTGTGCCAGCCTCCTGGCAGGAGGGGTGGGCATTGATCTGACCGGTGCGCAGGCGGTCATCCATTACGATCGCTGGTGGAATCCCGCCAAAGAAGAACAGGCAACCTCGCGTGTCCACAGGATGGGGCAGAAGCATGTGGTTCAAGTCTTCCGGTTGATTACCCGGGGGACCCTTGAAGAAAAAATCCATCACCTGATTGCCAAGAAACGTGAACTTGCAGGTTCTTTGATACAAGAAGACGAGGCCGGAATCATCAAACGGATGGACCGTAGGCAGTTGGCGGAACTTTTCAGTCTCTCTCCGTCTCTTTCCCGCAATAATTCATACCTTCCTGATTGCGTTGCACAAAATTCATAAGAAATCCGAGCAGAGCATTTGTCGATTCGGTATGGCAGTATTACGGGTACAGGAGAATTTAAAGCCAGGAAAAGACCTTGTCGCTCATCAGGATGTTGCAGGCCCGGATGGCGGCGATGGTCCCGTGGTGAAAAACGTTTATAAGTGCCATGGAGAGCCCGGCCTCGGCCAGTATGGCCGTGTAACACTGCTCAAAAACGGGTTTACGGTTTTGGTGACCACGGCCGCTGGTCAGGTTGGAGATTCCGGCAATGGTTTTAACTGGAAAGCCCAGGAGATCGGGCAAGGTTCGGATGACCTGGACAACCTCCATCGCCTGGGTATGACCGTTTTGCCAGATAAGCGGTGGGATCACCGGGTCAATGATCAACCTGTCTCCGTCAATTCCAGCTTCCTGACACTTGGCGAAAAGCTCAAGGGCAACTGCAAGCCGCTCCGCCCCGTCGGGTGGGACATTGCTGTTGGGGTAAAGGAGATAGCCGATGATATCGGTGTCAAAGGCCCGGGCCAGGGGGAGAATATGCTCAAGTTTTTCCTGTTCAAGGGAGAACCCGTTTATGACGGCCTTGCCTTTGCAGGCCTTCAAACCCGCCTCAAGTGCCATGGGGTTTGAGGTGTCGAGCAAAAGGGGCAGATCGGTCGTCTGGCGGACGGATTCCACCAGAAAGGTCATTTTTTCTGCCGGTTGTTTGGTTAAGGGACCGGAGTTGATGTCGATCATTTCGGCCCCGGCGGCCTGGCATTGCCTGACAAGATGAAAGATCTTTTCCGGGTTTGTCCGGTCCATTGCATCTGCAACATCCGGATTGGTGATGGTTAGGTTATCGGCAATGATATACACAGCAGGTTCGGCTCCTCATTGGAGGAAGATGGCCAGTGTTTGGGTTTATTTGAAAGTCTCTCAAGACCGGATTTTTCTTCAGTTCAGACGGTGCCAGTATCTTTCATCGAATTCAAGAATACCTGGTACTGGTTCGGCAACGTACGCTTTTTGGCTGTGATGATATAGAAGTTACGCAGCATCGGCAGGTCCTTGATAGGGACTTCCTTGATTTGCTTAAATTGAAGTCCATCCTGGATTGCATATCTCGAGATAATCGATACCCCGAGATCGGACTTGATCGCCTCCTGTATGGCCGCACTGGAGCCGAGAACGGCACAGGTGTCGAGTTGGTTGATATCCACTCCTTTGCCGGCCAGAAAACCTTCGATGGTTTTTCGTGTTCCTGAGCCTTCTTCCCGCATGAGGAAGGGGAGTTCACGAAGCTGGTCCACCGTAATGGTTGAGGGGGTTTTTCTCTTGGTCGAGACGGCCAGGACCAGCTCGTCTTCTATAAATGGATGATAATTCAATTTCTTCGAGACCATTTTCGCCCCTACAATGCCCAGCAGGATTTCGTGGTTGAGCACGGCCCCCGCAACCTGGGCCGAGTCGTTGATCCTGATTTCGAAGGATATCCCGGGGTGTTTGATCTTGAAGGCTGCGGCGATTTCCGGAAGGATGTATGTTCCGGGAATGGTACTGGCGCCGATTATCAACTCACCGGAGATTGCTCCATCGGTCGATGTGACCTCCTCTTCCAGTTTCCTGAGATCCTCCAGGATGGCCAGAGCCCGAGGGTAGAGGATATCGGCCTCCAGGGTCGGCATGATCGAGCGGCCGAGCCGGTCGAACAGTCGGCAGTCCAGGCGCAGTTCGAGATTTCGGATATGTTCGCTTATGGTCGGCTGGCTGGTATGAAGCAACTCGGAGGCCTTGGTAAAGCTCCTATGCTTATACACGGCGACGAATATTTTCAGGTGTCTCGTTTCGATGGCCGGATCCTCGCGGGTAATACCGGACCCGCGGTTGATTGCCAACGGATGGCGGGTGCCGGTCTAGCTAGATGTCTGGGGGACAGTCGTCCAACGCCCCTTGAATGTTCATGGAATTGAAAAAATATAGTGTTATTCACGGTAATTTCCTAGAGAAAAATCATCCACGGCTTAAAAACCATGGGTTTGTCCTGTATTATATATTGACTTTGTGCCCGTAAGATGGTTGTAAATACGTGGCAACAGTTATATAATGGACCCGTTTGTCTTGTGTCCTTCGGTGGGCACGAGATTTTAGGGACGACTGAAAAAACAGGAGGTTAGGGAACAATCCCGACAGATCTTTTTTGTCGGGTGAATACATATTTTTTGTTTGGGAATGTATGATCTTGAGCGTTTCGACAGAGGGTAGAAGGAGTGTTTAATCACTATCGGCGGTTCTGCCTTCAGCATGCTTGCAAACCGGTGTCTGTCCGGAAATGAGACGTTTGTTCTCCCTCAAGGAGTTTGATGAATTTGACCGCAGGCATTTGAATTTCCAGAGGTTGGATTCCAGGAACGACCATGAGCCAGGGCGAATGAGCTTTTTTCAGGCGGACGCGCACCACGAACGGAGAGTTGCTCAATGGAGAAGACACAGGAAGAAAAACTGGAAAAAATCTACCAGAATTGTATGGCCCACGGCGATAATATCATCACGGCCATGCAGCTTATGCAGAACGAGTTCGGCTACATTCAGGAAGAAGCCGTCAATTGGTATGCGGATAGGACAAATATTCCGGCTTCGCGATTCTACGGTGTATGCACCTTTTATGCACAGTTCCATCTCCAGCCTCGCGGAAAGAACATCATAACCGTCTGCCAGGGAACCGTCTGCCACGTTAAGGGCGCCTCCCGCATCATCGACAAAATTCGCGATGATATCAAACTGAAAGAAGGCCAGAAGACCACCAAGGATATGCAATTCACCCTTGAGAACGTCAACTGTGTAGGGGCGTGCAGCATCGCGCCGGTTGTGATCGTCAACGACAAGGTATTCGGTAAACAAGATCCAGGAAAGATTACTAAGAATCTCAAAGCATATAAGGAATAGAACCGTGAACAGCGAAATAACCGTAAACGTGTGTATGGGCACCGGTGGAATCGCGGCTGGTGCGGAAATGGTAATGGCGGAGTTTCAAAAGGAATTCGACTCCGCCGGCGTCAAAAATGCCAGTATAAAAAAACGTTGCAAAACCCATAAGGTAGGGTGTCGCGGCTTCTGTGCCAGGGATGTGCTGGTTGACGTATCGGTCGGCGATCAGACCTGGACGTATCAATATATTCAGCCGGAAATGGTCAAGAAGATCGTCAAGGACCATGTCTTAGGAGAAAAGCCCATTGATGAGTGGCTGGTTACCGAAGATTATCATACCTTCCACGACAATCAGAAGAAGGTTATCCTGGGCGATCTTGGAAAGATCGATCCGGAGAGCATCGATGAATATCTCGGGGTTGATGGATATACGGCCGCGAAGAAGGCCCTGACAGAAATGGCCCCTGGGGAAATTATTGAGACCATGAAAAAATCGGGCCTGCGCGGCCGTGGCGGCGCAGGTTTTCCGACCGGTTTGAAGTGGAGTTTCTGTGCGGCCAACGAGTCCGACGAACGCTACATCATCTGCAACGCAGACGAAGGCGATCCCGGTGCCTTCATGGACCGTTCAGTCATTGAGGGAAATCCCCATGCCGTTCTCGAAGGCATGATCATCGGGGCCTACGCCATAGGCGCAACCCACGGCTATGTCTATATCAGAGCGGAGTATCCGCTGGCCGTAAACCGTCTCCATATGGCTTTGGAGCAGGCCAGGGCCAAGGGTTTTCTCGGTAAAAACCTGTTTGGCTCTTCGTTTGATTTCGATATCAAGGTAAAACTCGGGGCCGGAGCTTTTGTCTGCGGCGAGGAGACAGCCCTCATCGCTTCCATCGAGGGTGAGAGGGGTATGCCCAGGGCCAAACCACCCTTTCCCGCCAACAAGGGGCTTTGGGGGAAACCTACCATCATCAATAACGTGGAGACGCTGGCAAACATTCCCCCCATCATCAACAAGGGAGCCGAATGGTTTGCCTCCATCGGTTCCGAAAAGAGTAAAGGCACCAAGGTCATCGCCCTGACCGGTAAAATCAGGAACACGGGTCTTATTGAGATTCCCATGGGCACACCGCTCAAGGATATTATCTTCAATATCGGCGGCGGCATTGAAGGCGATAAGCTCTTTAAGGCGGTTCAGACCGGCGGCCCTTCCGGTGGTTGTATTCCGCAGCAGCATATCGATCTTCCGGTCGACTATGAGGGACTGAAATCGGTCGGTTCGATGATGGGCTCCGGCGGTATGGTCGTTCTCGACGAGACGGACTGTATGGTCAATATCTCGAAGTTCTTCCTCGAGTTCACCCAGTCCGAATCCTGCGGCAAATGCGTACCTTGTCGGGTTGGCACCAAGCGTCTTCTTGAGATCCTGACCAGGATCACCGAGGGAAAAGGAAAGAAAGGCGATATCGAACTGCTTCAGGAACTGGCTGAGGATGTTCGGGATTCCAGTCTCTGCGGTCTCGGCATGTCGGCTCCGAACCCTGTCATCAGTACGATCAAATATTTCCGTCATGAGTACGAAGCCCATATCAATCACAAAAAATGCCCCGCCAAGGTCTGCAACAAGCTGCTGACCTTCTTTATCCGTGAGCATATGTGCGTCGGTTGCGGAATGTGCGCCAGGGCCTGCTCGGTTAACGCCATTAGCGGTGAGAAGAAACAACCGCACCACATTGACTCAACGGTTTGCATTCGATGTGGAGCCTGTTTCGATGCATGCAAATTTGATGCTGTCTTGAAGGAGTAGAAACATGATAAGCCTGACAATAGATGATAAAAAAATAGAGGTTCCAGAAGGTTCAACCGTCCTTGAAGCGGCCCGGAAGCTCGAAATCGATATTCCGACACTGTGCTATGATTCCCGGTTGAAACCCTACGGCGCCTGCCGTCTGTGCATCGTCGAGATAGCCGGTTTTCCAAAACCGGTAACTTCCTGCACGACGCCGGTTGCCGCCGATATGGTGGTCAAGACCAACAGTGACCAGCTCTACCGGCTGCGGCGAACGACCATTGAGTTGCTCCTTTCCGATCACCCAAACGACTGCATGACCTGTATTCGTTCGGGAGAATGTACTCTGCAGGAGCTTGCCTACCTCTACGGTGTTCGCGAAAACCGTTTCGGAGGAGAAATGCGTGACCATGACCGGGTCGATGAAAATCCGTTCATCATGCGGGAGCAGAATAAATGTGTCATGTGCGGTCTCTGTGTCCGGGTCTGTGAAGAAGTTCAGGGAGTTGGAGCAATCGGCTATTCAAATCGCGGATTTGAGGCCAAGGTCTGTCCCCCCTTCGAGCATGAACTGGATTGCGAGTTTTGCGGCCAGTGCGTTTCCATCTGTCCAACAGGAGCACTTTCCGGCAAGATGTGGGCCGGTCACCCGCGCCTGAGTGGAATGAAAGAGACCGAAACCACCTGTACCTACTGCGGCTGCGGCTGCAATATCACCCTGCATTCTCAAGGCGACAAGGTGCTTCGGGTCTCATCCAAGCCGACCTCCCATAATCGCGGTTGGCTCTGTGTCAAAGGACGTTTCGGTTTTGATTTTATTAATCGGGGTGACAGGTTGACCACACCCCTTGTCAGAAAGAAGAAGGGAGGAAAGCTTGAACCGGCATCCTGGGATGAAGCCCTGGAAATCGTTGCCTCCAAACTGAACGGTATCAAGAAGAAACACGGCCCGGATGCCGTTGCCGGACTGGCTTCGGCCCGCTGCACCAACGAGGAAAATTACCTTTTCCAGAAGATGCTTCGCGCGGGAATCGGCACCAACAATGTCGATCACTGCGCCCGCTACTGACACAGCGCAACGGTGGCCGGTCTGGCCGCCAAATTTGGTTCAGGCGCTATGACAAACTCTGTTGCCGAGATTGCCGAAAACGATGCGCTGTTGGTAATCGGTTCAAACACCACCGAAAACCATCCCATTATCGGTCTCAGGATGAAGGAGGCTGTGGCCAATGGAGCAAAGCTGATCGTGGCTGATCCGCGTAAGATCCCGCTTGTCAAGTTTGCAGCCCTGTGGCTCAGGCATAAACCGGGCACGGATTCTGTGCTGTTGAATTCCATCATGCACGTCATTCTGGAAGAGGGACTGGAAGACAAGGAGTTCATTAAGAATCGCACCGAGGATTTTGAAGGGTTTAAAGAGTCCCTGAAACCGTTCACCGCTGAGTTCGGCGCTGAGGCAACAGGAGTGTCGGTGGAAGATATCCGTAAGGCAGCCGAGATTTTCGGCTCGGCCAAAAACGCGGGGATCTACTATGCCATGGGCATCACGCAACATTCCATGGGAACCTACAATGTCCATGCGGTCGGCAACCTGGCTATGCTCACCGGCAATATCGGCAAGAGAGCCGCCGGTGTCAATCCGCTCAGGGGACAGAACAACGTACAGGGGGCCTGCGATATGGGCTGTCTGCCCAATGTCTATCCGGGCTATCAGAATGTTGCCGTCCCTGATATTCAAAAGAAGTTTGAGGCTGCCTGGGGTAAGACGTTGTCCAACAAACCAGGCCTGGCTGCAACCGAGATGACCGGAGCGATGCTGGCTGGCGACCTGAAGGGAATGTATATCTTCGGGGAGAATCCGGCCCTGTCCGATCCGAACACAACACATTCTCTGAAGGCCTTCAAGAGTCTGGAATTTCTCGTTGTTCAGGATATCTTCCTGACTGAGACAGCGGAACTTGCCGATGTGGTCCTGCCGAGCACTTCGTTTGCGGAAAAAGAAGGCACCTTCACCTGCTCGGAGAGGAGAATTCAACGTGTACGAAAGGCAATTGCTTCACCGGGACAGGCCAAGGACGATCTGACCATTATCGATATGGTGTACAGGCGCCTGGAAGGGAAACCAGATGCCGATCCTGCGCTGAAAGCCGCCGACGTCTTTGCAGAAGCTGCCTCTTTGTGGCCAGGAATAGCGGGAATCAGTTACGATCGTCTGGAGAAAGGCAGTCTGCATTGGCCATGCCCCACTGCAGATCATCCTGGTACCGAGTATCTGTTCAAGGATGCTTTCGCCCGCGAGGGAGGAAAGGCCTTGTTTACCAATGTTCCACAGGTACTCTCCAACGAACTTGCGGACAGCGAATACCCCTTTGTGCTGACCACCGGCAGGGAGCTGTTCCATTACCATACCGGAACCATGACCAGGCGGTCTGTCGGACTGAATGCTGTGGCACCTGAAGCCTATGTCGAGATCAACCCTGTTGATGCCGATGGCCTTAATATCCAAAACGGTGATAGCCTGAAGGTGACTTCGCGGCGGGGGACGATTGATCTGAAGGCCCGTGTTTCGGGGATCGTTCCGCCCAAGGTCGTTTTCATACCGTTCCACTACAAGGAGGCAGCGGCCAATCTGCTGACTAACGATGCAATGGACCCTGTCTGCAAGATTATGGAGGCAAAGGTCTGCGCTGTTCGTGTTGAGAAGTAACCCTGTCAAATCGCCAGGATCCGCCCGACGGGCGGGTCCTGGCGGCATCTACTTTTCCTGCCTTTCCTACTTGATTCGATAATTGCACTTTCAATGGGAATATGTATTCTGTAAGAAGCAGAGCGCTGTTCCGCTTTCAGTGACGCTGGGTGACCCGGAAATGATTATCTGGTTTTTGCAATAAAATCATAGCCTGAAGGGAACGGTCCCGTTCTTTTTGTCAGTGTTTGTGATTACGAGGTTGAAAATGCAGTCGGGAACTTTCTCTAAAAAGAAAGTGTGGATATTCTGGGGAGTCGTCTTGCTTGTTTTGACAGCAGATTATCTCATCTCCATCTCCGCTACGTATTATTTTCCGCTGGGAAATGAAAAAGACGCGTTCCAGGTCCTGATCGGAATTGGGATGAGCATGATTGTCCTCATCTCTTTGATAATGTATTTTTTCGTTTTCCGAGAAAATCACAGGTTAGAAATCTCAACTGAAAAAAACCGGCAAGTTGCTACAAACTATGGGGTGCAAAATCCCGGTCCGGATGAGAATGCTCCGTATGAACTGTCTTTGAGAGGTCCCAACCTAAGACTTGAAGAACGGATTCTTTTGAGTACTGTCATCGAACAGACGGAAGACAATGTCCTTGTTTCAGATAATCACCGAACCATCCTTTATATCAATCCTGCTTTTGAAAGATCATCCGGGTATTCCTGCGATGAATTGAAAGGGAAGCCGATGCGTTGGCTTAGGAGCGATC
>Ga0307440_1000184_pt1 | contig 28837 bp, 20 predicted proteins | sample SalMarWE160410MG_FD_202150 | JGI IMG/M metagenome (GOLD analysis project Ga0307440, IMG submission 202150) | Salt marsh sediment microbial communities from the Plum Island Ecosystem LTER, Massachusetts, United States - WE1604-10 | ecosystem: Environmental > Aquatic > Marine > Intertidal zone >...
TAGGCTTTGCATTTCACGGGGCAGGCGCAGAAACTTGTCCGCCTCCGGCGGATTGGGCAAAAAGGGGCGTTTTGCAAAAGTCTCACATCATCATATGATCGGGCATCTAAAGGAAAAGATATCTCGCTTTCCTGAACCGCTGCGTCACTATTGACGGGTCTGAATTCACGTTGAAATAGGCTTTTTCAGGACCAGTCGAACACCTTACGGTTAAGGATCGAAACGGCTGTGTATGGTCAATCTGCCCTGAGCTTTATCCGTTTAATAGTCGCTTAATGCAGTCTTTGAGTTCTGTAATTTTTATCGGTTTGGGGAAAAAATCATCTGCACTTTTTCGGAACGCCTCAATAGAAGCATCCATGCTGGCAAAGGCGGTAATCATGATCACTTTGGTATTCGGAAATTCTTGTTTGATGGTATTAAGAACCACCATACCGTCAATATCTTTCATCTTCAAATCGGTAATCACCACGTCGAATTCTTTTTCCTTTAGTCTTTCAAATGCCGGTTTTGCATGCAAAAAGGTCTCTACATCGTAACCGTCCTTTTGAAAAGTCGCTTTTATCATCTTCCCGACAATGTTTTCGTCATCAATTACCATAATGCTGTGACCACTCATCCATATCCTCCTTTGCTGTAAAGACAGGTAATTCTATGGTAAAGATTGTCCCGGTGTCCACGTCACTTTTTACCCTAATCTCTCCTCGATGATTTTTAATAATGCCATAGCTGATAGACAATCCCAGACCGGTTCCCTGGGTACCTTTGGTACTGAAAAACGGATCAAAAATATTTGAGATAAACTCCGGCGAAATACCTGTACCGGTGTCCTCGATTTCTATCATGATGTGACCTGAATCATTTTCAAAAAAAGACCTGATGGACAGCGTACCTCCGGGTGGCATGGCCTGAATGGCATTGGTATAAAGGTTCACCAGTACCCCCTGGATTTTATTCTCATCAATATAAACCATGGGGAGTTCTTTTTGCAAGTTTAGCCTGGTTTCAACTCCGGAAACATGAAGCATATTTTGGACCAGTCTGAGGGAATTTTTTATAACGGTGTTGATATCCGAAACCTTGAAATCCGTTTTCTTGGGTCTCGAAAAATCCAAAAGGTTCTGAACAATATTCTTTATTCTCGAACATTCTTCCAATACCGTGTTCATATAATCCAATCTTTCCGATTTGTTCAGGTGATCATACAGCTCAATATAGGTTTGGGCAACCATGGAGATATTGTTGAGCGGGTTGCCCAGTTCATGGGCCACGCCGGCCGTGAGAACCCCGATAGACGCCAATTTTTTGGACTGGATAAGTTGTTCATGCCGGGTCTTAAGTTCGACGCACATTGAGTTGATGGCCTGCATGGCGGAACCCAGTTCATCATTGGATATTTTGCATTCGGTTTCAAGGAAGTTTCCTTCGGATATGGAATTGGCCGTTTTTTCAATTTGGCGGAGGGACTTGAATATTTTTGAAAAAAATAAATATGTGCTGGTTGTCGCCCCAAACAGGACCAGGCAGAAAAAATAAAGCAGCCCCTTACTTGAAGCGGAAATAATTTGATTAACCTTGTTTCTTTCAAGCTTTATGATGCTCTCGGAAAACATCCTTAAAGCTCTGCCCGACTCTCGTATACCGGCTTCCAAAACTTTGACATTTTTCCCGCTTATGTCTATTTTTTCAACCTCTTCTCCGTATTCTTTGAGGTTGGAATTGAGCTTTTTAAAATTTTCGATCCCTACAGCCGTGATGATGTTTTCTCGCATGCTGCGGATCATTTGTTCGCTCTCATGCAATTCCGTCTTAATTGACTGGAGCGCCAGCGGATCCTTGTACAAAAAATAGTTCTTTTCCGACAGTCTCATCTCCAGAAAAGATGCATTGAGATTGTCTGCTATCTCGACAAAACGCAATTTGGCCTGAATAAGCTTAACCTCATGATACGAAAAAAACGATATCAAGACAATGGTAACAATACCCAGGACATTGCCCAGGATGATTTTATGGACCAGTTTCATGAAATATTCAACTCAGAACACAGCCATGACATCGGCGCATAGCATTTCAACATGTTGTATTTCCGTTAAAAATTCACAGCCAAATTCCGCGACGGTTCGAAAATAAATAAGCATAACAACACGTAAGTATTCTGGTCATCTCAAACAAATTTGTCAATTAAAATATTGATTTGTTCTTGTAGTGTTCAGGGGTTCAGAGTTCAGAAAGGGCAATTACACGCGATACGAAGAGCAGATTTTTAACGAAAAATTTATCCTGCCTGAATTCTGTATCCCTGAACACTGAACACTGAACACCGAACACTTCTTTTGAGCACTGAACACTTCCTTTGGATCTGCGAAGATTAACCGATGCAATTGCAGCTTTCGTGGAAATGTGATATACAACTCATTTTTCTGCCGGTAAACGTGCCGGCCAGGAATGACATAGTGGCGTCGCATGAGCATCCCGAGGGTGTGCCGTGAGAGCCCGAACAAAATCAGAGCTTGAAAATAAATCCATCATGGCGCACATTAAGGCCGGCCGGATAAACGGCTTCGCAGATCTTGTTTTTCGGCACGAGGAAATGATGAGTAATGAGACGATGAATGTTAAAATGAACGGGGCCCAAGGTTCCCAAGCTAAAGATGCCCAAAGCCCAAATGTTCCCGAAATAGCGGCTGGAGGACGGATCGCCAAAGAAGCGCTGGAGAGGATACTGAAAGAGCAAACCGGCGCTGTCGAATATCTGGAGACATTGATCTTAAACCGGCAAGTGTCCAGGCATGAGGTGTTGAATCTTCTTTCGGATCATTACGGTGTCGCCCCTTTGGAATACGATGAGATGATCCAGGTTGAACCGGATGTCATCCGGTTGCTGGATCTGGATCAACTCATGGAGAAGCGCTGGTACCCCATCTCGGTAAGGGGGAAAAAAGCCTGCGTTGCCGCTTCCGATCCCCGGGATCCTGTAGTTGCCGAAGCAGCAAGAAAAATGCTGAATGTTTCAGAGATTCGATTCCTGGTTTCGCTGCCATCCGACATCCGTTTCATGATTGAAACCAGCCGGGACGTGAACCACAATTTTCCGCCGTCGGCCGGAAGAACACCCCTTGCCAGGCTTCGAACATGGCTGGCGGATCAGCGAACGATGCTGGCCCAGTATAGAACGTCTCTTGCCAAGGGCAGAACCGGTTTGGCGTTTATCCGCACCGGACTGGCCTTCGTGTCCATTGCCCTGGTGCTGTTCAGGGTTTTTGGCGTGGGGATTCTGAATGTACTGGAAGCGTTGATGCTGGTGGTTGGCATCGTGATGTTCGTCGACGGGCTCGTTTGGTATCTGCCGGCCAGAAAAGTGAAAAAGACCCGGGTCGATTATATTCCGACAGAGCCCACGTTCGGGACAACCGTTCTTGAATTCGATTATCAGGATGGCAAGCCCACTTTTAAACGAACCCAGCCCATAGAAAGTGCGGAGGCGCTTCGCAGGCGTTGGAACTGTCTCACACCGGTCACGAAACGGCGATTTTTGGCCATCGACAGGACCGATCTGGCCGAAGAACGAACCATCCTTGCCAATTATCGTACGATTATGGCGCGTGCCCGCACCGGTCTGGCGTTTACGCGAACGGGAATCGCATTTTCAGGCCTTGGGATTGCGCTGCTGAGGCAGTTCCCTGCCAGCGCATGGAGAATCTTTGATCTGGTTCTCATTCTTATTGGCATTGCCATCACATTGGAAGGTTTTTACTGGTATATTCCGGGCCGAAAAACATCCAAGGTGAGCGCCGAGGCGATCAAAAACATCCAGAGAAAAGTGTCCATCTGGGATTTCATGTTCCGCCCGTTTCACAAGCGGCTTCATCTGGACGACCTTCCCCATACCCTTACCATCAAGGGCTCGCATGCCCCGGGGATTTGGGGAACGACGGGGCTCGCTCTGGAAAGGACGCTGATTGCCGACCGTCGCAACGTCAAGTCGAGGCTTCGCACCGTCATGGCCCGGTCAAGAACCGGTATGTCTTTTATAAGAACAGGGGCCAGTTTTTTTTCCATAGGCTTGGGGCTTCAGGTCTACTTCGGCTCCGCCAATCTCCTGTGGACGCTTCACAATGCAGCCCTGATACTGGTGGGAGTGTTCCTGATCGCGGACGGTTTTTACTGGCACCTGCCGGCAGAAAAGACCAAAAAAGGGTTTCCGTATTGCTTTGCCGATATGGAAATCGTGTTCCCGGAGTATGCAACCCCCTCCCCGTTATGGAAGAAAGTGATATTCAGTCATGAAGATCTCTAATGACATGCCGCCGCAAGAGATGGAAAGGCTTTTGCATTTGGTCGATGCCGGCGAGATAAGCCTGGAAGAACTCCGTGCGGAGAGCCATGATGCGGTGTGCCGCAACATGGAATTGGAATGGGTGCTTCGCCACGAATATGATGTTCCCCGGCGAAAAATTCTCGAGGCCCTTTCCGGGTACTATCATTGCCGGTGGGCCGAATATGACGAGAGACTTCCCGTGCCGCCGGAATTGCTGGCAGGACTGGATGCCGATATGCTCTGTGCCGGCCAGTGGTTCCCCATCATCAAGGATCACGAGACGGTTGTGGTTGCAGCGAGCGACCCGCAGGATTCCCGGATGGTCGACGAAGTCAAAAGATGCATCCCGGCAAAAGACTTTGAATTCAGGGTTGCTCTGGGAGAGGACATCAGAGCCTTTATCCAGGACTTTCTGAATTCCATTCCCGAACAAATCATCGGCAATGAACGAACCGGTCTTGCTTTCTGGCGCAATACCATGGCCCGCTGGAGAACGAAACTGGCCTGCTATCGAACCGATTTTGCCAGAGCCAGAACCTACCTCAGCCTGCTCCGCTGGGGATTGGGACTCATCATGCTGGGCAGAGCACTGCTGCGTATCCGGCCGGTCCCATCTTTGGTTCCCCTTTACTGGGTGATGATCGGGTCGGGGTTTTGCATCGTCCTTGTCGGGATCTCCACCTACTTTAGGATCAAAAGATCCATTTTGCGTCCGCCGAAGCACCAGACCCTAGTGGAGGTATCCGCAGCGACCCTGTATTTTCTCGAAAACTATCAGTATGTCGAAAGAAAGCCGGAAAAGCCGTCCGAAAAATGGACCATGCTGGCACGGCTTGCCGACATGCTTCCCAACAGCTGCGTGTTCATCGAACCCTCTTTGGACAACAAGGCGCGATCCTCTCTGGCCCATGAAAGAAACGCCCTTGCGGCCCAACGTACGGTGGAAGGCTGTTACCGGACCATCTATGCGCGTGCCAGAACCGGCCTTTCCTTCATTCGCACCGGCGTTGCCTTCATGAGCATCGGGCTGGGTCTTATCGAATACTTCGGCCTGAGCATGTTGACCATCGTGGATTTATTCCTCATCATCGCAGGCTTTTTAATGGCTGCCGACGGCGCCGTCTGGTATTGGCCTGTTCGAAAGGAACAATACGAAGCAGCAAAAGACGCGCCGATCATAATGTAGGCATCGATACAGATCGTCCGAGATGATCTTGCCGTCACTTGCGTCATCATTTCTTCCCGGCCGGCCTTTCCTTTTTATTTCCTGCCATGGACTGCAGTATCTGATGGATTTGATCCAGTTCATCGCCGTACTTGCGCCAGTTGGCCTGTTTGAGATATTCCAGAGCCTTGTTGTAGTGAGTGAGCGCCTGTTGGGCCATGTCGGAAAGGGGGCCGGCAGGCAGGCCGCTGAGCACTTTTTGTTGCTGCTTTTCCGGCACGCCTTCAATGGAAAAGATTGCACGCAGCGCCGCATCGAGGTTCTTTCTCATTTCCAACTGTCCATTCTGAACGGCGATCACCCGTTTCAACTGCGGTATCTGGCCCTGTTCCGACTGGAGATAAACCGGCTCTACGTATAAAAAGGAATGGGCGATGGGGATGATGAGCAGATTTCCTCGAATCACGTTGGAGCCTTGCTGGCCCCACAACGTCAGCTCCGAAGATATGCTCGGCTGCTGGTTGATGCGCGCCTCGATCTGCATGGGACCGTAAATCAACTTTTCTTTGGACAGTGTATAGATCAGGAGCTGCCCATAATTGTCGCCATCGCAGCGAGCGCACATCCAGGCGACCATATTATCTTTTTTCGACGGCGTCAGCGGAAGCATCAGGATGAATTCTTCTGTTTGGGCACCCGGTAATTTCATAATGATGTAATAAGGCAGTATGGATTGTTGTTTATTCTCATAAATTTCCTGAGGGATGCTCCATAAATCCTCCCGGTTGTAAAAAACCTGCGGGTCGGTCATATGATACGTGGCGTACATTTGTGCCTGGATGATAAAGAGATCCATGGGATAACGGATATGTGCCCTCAGAAATTTAGGCATGTCTTTTGCCGGTTTGAACAAGACGGGAAATATTTTACTGTAGGTCTGAACCAGGGGATCCGAAGGATCGATGATGTAGTAAGAAACGTCCCCGTTGTAAGCGTCAATCACGACCTTGACCGAGTTTCGGATGTAATTGATGCCGTTCTTTTCACGGCTCTGAACCACAGGTTCCGAATAGGGATACATGTTGGTGGTCGTATAGGCGTCATGAATCCAATACAGATGACCGTTATCGCCCACCACCAAATAGGGATCCGAATCATACGAAAGAAACGGCGCTATTGTCCGGTCCCGGTCGGTAATCACGCGGTGGAACATGACCCGGCTTTGATTTGTGATATGGCGGGACAGAATGAAATTGATATCGGACAAATCCAGACTGTAGACCAGTCTTCGGAAGTAGCTGGAAAGCTGCACGCCGCCTTTTCCACGATATGAAGTATACGCATTCTGATCGCCTTTGGGATAATCGAATTCTTGGGTAGTGGTATGGACGATGGTAAATTCATTGGTTTCTTCACCATAGTAGATTTCAGGCTGCGTGATGTCGATGGAAGTGCTGGAGCGGGGCGGAATATCCTGGACGATAAAATTGGGAAGACCGTCCGAAGTGAATTCGTTAACGGGGCTCATGACCACCCCGTAGCCATGGGTGTAAACGAGGTGCATATTGACCCAGGTTCTGGCACGCGCGGGGAGCTGCGACGCGGGCAGTTCCCTTCCGGCAAGGGCGACTTCCGTGTACTTGCCTTTCAAATGGTAACGGTCCACATCCACGCTGTTAAAATCGTAGTAAAGCCTGATTTCCTGAAGCTGCTTGTAGGTTTGAATCAGCGGCCGGCGATCCCACAACCGGATATTGTGGATCGTGGATTCGTTTTTCTTAATATCGCTGTATGTCATGGTGTCCTTGATCGGAAACGGCTCTTCCTTTGCCTTGTTGAAACCATAAGCAAGACGGGTGAACTTGATATTGTTCTCTATGTAGGGGGTTTCCTTGGTGAGTTCATTGGGCTTCACCACATATTGCTCGATGATGCCCGGATAAATCCAGGAAAAGCTGACCAGAACCACAAAATAAATCCCGATGGCATAAATTACCCACTTCCATTTTTTCAGAACGGGCATGAAAAACAGCAAAATAGCCACAAGAACGCTCAAAACCAACAGAACCCGGTAGGCGGGTAATTGTGCATGGACATCCGCGTAACTGGCCCCGTAGGCGACGCCGCTGTTGGAATACATCAGACCGTAAATTTTCAGCCAGTAGGACCAGGCGAGTCTCAGCGCAAAAAGTCCGCCCAGCACCACCAGATGGACCTTTGCCTTGGAATCAAAATAGAACCGGTTTTGCTGAACCCCTACGGCCTGATCCATATAATAGGAGAGACCGACGGCGACGATCACAAAAAACAACGCAAATAAACACCACTGCTGCAAAAAATTATAGAGCGGCAGCTTGAAGACATAAAAGCCCACATCTTTGGAAAAAATGGGATCCGAAACCCCGAATTTAGAATTGTGGATGAACTGCAAAAAAGTCATCCATGAGTTGGACGCACTCACACCCATGATGCCGGACAGGAACACGACGATAAGGGCCCATACATAGGGAGCGTATTTCTCTTGAAAAAGAATATCCAGGGATGTGACCGGTGATTGAGGCGTAACCGTCCTGAGAGATCGAGACGGCGCCCCCCATTTTCTGGCGATAAAAATGTTCACCCCTGCAAAAATAGCAAAGATGATAAAAAACGCTGCAAAAGCTAAGAACTTTGCCCACAAAACCGTGGTAAAAACCTGCGAAAAGCCCAAATTTTGGAACCAAAGCCAATCGCCGTAGTAATGCATAAACAAGCTCAGCGCAGCCAAAACGATAATTACCAGCCCTCCAACAACCCATAACCGTTTCTTCTGTATCATGAGGTAGCCTCCAGAATGCTAAATTAATAAATTTGTCGCGCGCCGCCGCAGTTAAAAATGTACTATACCATAAATCAAAACGGAAAAACACCCGGCATGAAAAAAGATTGCGGCCTCTTTGCAGGCGGCGGGGTTCCGGCAGTCGATGCCCCGGCTGCTTTTTGCAGACGGGGCACAGTTAAATGCGTTGCTAAGCTATTGGGCCGAAGCCCGAAATATTAGCTGCCGCTCTTGATCCATGGCTTGCCAACGGGCAGATTGATACCGGCCTCTGCAAAAACCACATGGGCCATGAGATACCAGGCCAGCAGCGCGCAGACGATGAGATCCCAGGCAGCGAGTGTACCCAGAAGTTTGTTCCCGGCCAGCTCTTTGAAATCCAGCCCGATAAACCCTAAGAGCAAGGTGAGAAATATCCAGGCAAGCGTAGAGTGATGCTTCATGGACGCGATGAATAAAATAAAAGTAAAAAATGTCCACATGAGCAGAAAAATGCCTAAACCATGGCCTGTCAATTTCAGGGTGGGGTACATTTTTATGAGCTCTGCATTGGTTCCGAAAATAACATAAAAACATAAAGCGATCCAGAATGCGCCGTATCCGCTGAACGCGCAAAAACCAAAGTTATTGCCTGTTTTGAACTCCAGCAGGCCCGCAATCAATTGGGCGCTGCCTCCGAATATAAGCCCCAGCCACAGCACAGGTCCAATTCCGACCCAGCCAAGGTTGTGGAACTGCAAGCATAACGTGGTCATACCGAATCCGCCTAGACCGACAACAGCGGGGTTGCCTAATTTTGCTTCATTCATTTGAGCCTCCTTTTAGATGTATCTTAATAATGAAAAGTAATGAGATTTTCCTTTTGAGTGATATGAATTGTCATTTTAAATTCGGGAAAAAGTGAAGTGAGTATGAAGTGAGAAGAATTACCTTTCGAGTTAGGAATAAGGAAAAAGTTAACATTTTGTGCCAAAGCATCAACCATCCCAATATTTCGTAGATCGGGATATCAGACAGCCTCATGCTCCGGCAACAACGACTTATTTTAAAATATTGCACGCCAGAAATATTGTCAAGACGGCTTTTTTCTTTAAACCGGATAAAATATTGGGATTTTAGGAAAGGGGAGTGATCTACAGATCCAGCAAGGCTGCAGCCGCGCGGTCGGCCAGCCAGACCCGTTCACCGGGTACCGGCCGGATCAGCTGGGCCGGCAGCCGGAAAGGGTCTGCCGGTCCGGCAATCACCTCTTTTAAAACAGATGCTTTGGAATCTCCGGAAACCAGAAACACCACCATCCGCGCCCGGTTGATGACAGCCGGCATCAGGGTTACCCGGTACATGTCCTGTTCTTGAACATAAACGGCAGACGTCCATGCATCTTGATCATTCAAGATTTCATCGTATGGAAAAAGGGACGCGGTATGCCCGTCTTCTCCCAGCCCCAGTAAAACAAAGTCGAAAGCCGGCGGACCGGCGGCATAGAAATGATACAGCAAGTCACCGTACTGCTTAGCGGATTTTGCCGGTGCTTCATGGCACAGAATCGGGTGAATCTGTTCCGGCGGTACGGGAACGTGGTCAAGGAGCCTCTGTCGTGCCATCAGCGCGTTGTTTTTTGGGTCATCTGCCGGGACGCAGCGTTCATCCCCCCAGAAAATATAGGTTCGGTCCCAGGGAACTTTATTATGAAAAATCGGGCCGGCCAGTATTTCATACAGGCGCGTGGGTGTGCGGCCTCCGGAAAGCGCCACGCAGAAACGTCCCCGCCGGTCTACCGAAGACTGTGCCTGCTGAACAAAAATCCCGGCCGCCTCCAGGCTTAAAGATTCCAAATCGGAAAGGACGCGAATCATGGCAGCGGTTCCGTAATAATCCGGCATACCGACGCATCTTCCTGGCACTTGAGCGTGGTGGGTGTAATCCAGGAGAAACCGTCTTGGGCAATGAGTATGTCGGATTCTTCAGGCCCCCAGGTACCGGCCTGATAGTTTGGGAAATCGGTGGATTTCACACTGCTCCAGACATCTAAAACAGGGCCGATGACCGACCATGCCGCCTCCGCCTGATCCCCTCTCAAAAAAAGAGTGGCGTCGTTTTTCATGATATCCAGCAGCAATGTCTCATAAGCCTCCGGTGGCACGGCTTTAAACGCCTCACGATAGAAAAACTGCATCATTACCGGAGAAAGCTGGAATATGGGACCGGGCTTTTTGACCTCGAATCGCAACAGGATCCCCTCTTCCGGCTGGATGGCGATCAGCAGCCGGTTGGGGCGCCAGTCCAATGTTGCGGAAGTCGGAAATGTCTGGTGGGGAACCGGCTTGAATTGAATGGAAACCTCAGAGATTTTTGCCGGCAGCCGCTTGCCGCTCCTTAAAAAAAAGGGTACGCCCTGCCATCGCCAGTTATCGACGTAAAGTTTAATAGCCGCAAACGTTTCCGTGAAGGAATTTTCGGAGATGTTTTCTTCGTCATGATATCCTTTAACATATTCCCCGTTGATTTTTCCCGCACCGTACTGGCCGCGCACGGCATGGCGATGCACCTGCTCATGGGAAATGGGCCGTATGGCATGAAGCACATCCACTTTTTTATTGCGAACCTCATTATCGTCGAAGGACACCGGGGCTTCCATGGCGATCAGACAGAGTATCTGCAGCAGATGATTCTGGATCATGTCCCGTAGGGCGCCGGCCTTATCATAGTATCGCCCCCGGTGGCCGATTCCCTGGTCTTCGGCCACGGTAATCTGAATATGATCGATATACTGCCGGTTCCAGATGGGCTCGAAAAGGGTATTGCCGAAGCGGAAGGCCAGAATATTCTGTACGGTTTCCTTTCCCAGATAGTGGTCGATGCGAAAAATCTGCCGCTCTTCGAAAATCCCGGTCAAAAGGCGGTTTAACGTTCCGGCCGACTCGAGATCATGCCCAAAGGGTTTTTCAACGACAATCCGGGCCCTTTTCCGTTCTTGATTCAGTTTTGACGCCGCCAGATGCCGGGTCACCGGTTCAATCATGCTCGGCGGCAAGGCCAGGTAGAAAATGCGGTTTGCTTGCTCGCCCCATTCCTTTTCCCGGTCGGCGAGTATCTTGGCCAGAGTTTTGTATGCTTTTGCTTCGGTCAGGTCCATTTTGATGATATGGAGACATTGGGCAAAATTTTTCCAATCTTCGTCTTTCACCTTTCCCCGCCGGGAGGACTGATTCACACCCTTGCGAAGATGGTCCCGGAATTTCACATCATTCATCTCTCTGGAACTCGTGCCGATGACTTCGAATTTTTCGGGCATCCAGCCGTTCAAATACAGATTGTAAAGGGCGGGAATCAATTTTCGCTGCGTCAGATCCCCCGCGGCTCCGAAAATAACAAAAAGCGTCGCATCCAGCGATTTTCCGTTTTTCATATGAACTCCTTATTGCTTTCCCCATCTGGTGTGAAAGGTTCCGGCGGCATCCACCCGGGCGGCGGCCGCTTCAAGAATTTCGGCAATTCGCTCATATCCTTTACGGGTGCCGCCCGGCATCAGGCTCGGACCCCGGCGGGCCCCGCTTTCACCGCCGGACATTCCCATTCCCAGATATTGGAACCCTTTGCTTTCTATGGATCGAATGCGCCGGTTCGTATCCGTAAACCGCGAATTGCCGCTGTCGATAATGAGATCCCCGGGTTCAAGATACAAAAGGAGTTCATCGATTACGGCGTCCACGGGATCTCCTGCGGGCACCAGCATCATCACACTTCTGGGCCGGGAAAAAAGGCCGATAAATTCTTTGATGTCATGAGCGGCGCGCAGATCCTCTTGCTTGGTCTTTTCAGTCATCAACGCCTGATTTTTTTCTTTGTCCCGGTCATATCCTGCAACAGAGAATCCATGATCGGCCATGTTCTGCGCAAAATTGCGCCCCATGCCCCCCAGCCCGATCAATCCGATATTGCATTTTTTATGGTTATCATGATCGGCCATGTTTATTTCTCCTGGTCTGTATTAAGGTTTCTGAAATTGTACACTGTAAATGATGGAATAGCGTCGACGGTTATGCATGAATCTCCAGCCCCATTTCTTTCAGCTTTTCCCGGGTGGATTCGAATCCACGATGAACAATACCTCGAATCCCCAACCCCTGCGCGATTTCTACGAACATGGCCCGATCATCGATATAGACGACCTCTTCGGCCGGCACCTGGGCGCAATCCAGAGCGATGCGGTATATGTCTTCATCGGGTTTTCGAAAATGCACGAAACACGATGCGATAAAAAAATCGATAAAGCGTTTTAAATTGAATTTGGTGACTCGGTAAATGGTGAGCTCCCGCCCTTCGTTGCTGACCGCGGCAATTTTGAGCGGATACCTTTGCTTGAGCCGGCAGACAAACTCGATCATTTCCGTCAAGGGTTCGGACTGGGCAAACATAAATGCCTTGAAATCTTCCCGGGTAAAGGGACGGTCCTTGAAAAAAACAACCCGGTTCAGATACTGATCCAAGCTGAGTTTTCCCTCTTCATACGTGCCGAACGTCAGATTGTGCCGTTCATCCATATCTTTATAATCGAGTCCGAACGTGTCGGCCGCGCGCTTTCTAAGATCGCGACTCCAGCCGTTGGTGAGTAAAACGCCTCCGATATCGAGAAAAAGTGCAACGATGGGTTTTTTAGTCATGTCTATAGCTTTACTCCTGACAGAGCGGTATTCATTGCCTTTATTAATTGGAGCAGTGCTTGCCCCTGGTCCCCGGAAAGGTGGATCCGTAATGCGCGACGGCCATGCTTATACAATGCTTCCAGGTCGCCCTGTGCCTGTGCTTGTCTAAAAACGCCGAAAGTATAAGGTTTCCCAGGTACATTCATGTCATAGGACGCGTCTGTTGTGAGCTGCAGAAAGATTCCCGCATTTGGACCGCCTTTATGAAGCTGGCCGGTTGAGTGAAGATACCGGGGACCATACCCCATGGTGATCGCGATTTTCAATTTAGACTGCAACGTCAGGCGAATATTTTCAAGGATAACCTCCGTAGCGGTTTCTTCGGTCAGATAAGCCAGTATCGCGATATAATCGCCGGGGTTTATCTTTCGGCCCAAGAACCGGATGAGACCATCGGCAATGCCGGTTATCTTTTCATCTTCTTTACTGTAAAGGCTGAGCAACCCGTCAGTAATGTTCGGTTTTTCCTCCGGCAGCTTGCCTTTGTCCTCGACAAGCTTCAAAAGCCGATTGGTGTTGTCTTTGCTTTCCTGGACATTGGGCTGGTCAAAGGCATTGATCCCCAAAACTGCGCCGGCCGTTGCCGTAGCGATTTCCCAGCGGAAAAACTCCTGGGCAAGATCCATTCGATCCGTCATTTCAATGGTCACCACGGGCTGTCCGGCCGTGCGCAATTGTTCTACGCTCCGGTCAAGGCACTCATCGATTTCATTTTTGATTCGGATATGGACAAACACCCGATCATTACCGTATACGACCGGATATCCCACCGGTTCAAGGGCCACCGGGATCAAGCCGGTGCCGTTCTTGCCGGTGCTTTCAGCCAAAAGCTGTTCCAGCCACGTCCCTAGAGTCGAGATCGCCTCCGGAACCAGAAAAGTGACCTTGTTTCGCCCTTTATTTGCGAGTTGACCCAGCACAACGCCCAGATGGATGCCGGGATTCTCACGGATGGACATGTTCGATTCGCAGGCGTGTTTCATTCTCAACGATCTTACCAGAAGTTCCGCCACATCGATGCCCATCAGGGCTGCGGGTACCAGGCCGAAATACGACAATGCGGAATAACGGCCGCCGATGTCTTTGAAATTGAGAAATACACGCCTGAAATTTCGCTTTTTAGCCAGATCCGTAAGCGGTGTTTCAGGATCCGTGATCGCCACAAAATTTTCTCCGGCATATTTATTTTTTTCGGCTTTAATTTTTTCGAAAAAATATTCCATAAACGCCAGCGGTTCGGCAGTGGTCCCGGATTTGCTGGCAACGATAAAAAGGGTTTGTTTTAAGGGCACGCGTTTTTCAATATCGGCAATGGTGGCCGGATCCGTGGTGTCTAATACAATCAAGCGAAGTCCATGTTCTGTTTGGGAAAATGTCCGTTGAAAGGCCAATGGTGCCAGGCTGCTGCCGCCCATGCCCATGTGGACCACGTGGGTAAAACCGGCATTTTTGACTTCTTTGGTAAAATCGGTCAGTTCTTTTATGTTTTCTTCCATTTTATCAGCTGCATGCAGCCATCCCATGGCCTTGCGGATCACCTCCTGATCCTTTGGGTCTGCGCTCCACAAAGCGGTATCCTTTCGCCACAGTCGGGCGACGAAGTCGTCTTTTTCCATATTGTCGATCTGTTTTTCCACCTCAGAACCGTAACCGGCAAGGTTGATCCACTGAACATCCACCGGTTCTTTGAGTACCGAGACCCGCTTTTTCTCGAGCGTTTCCATGAGACTGTCATAGGGCTTGTTGAATTTCTCAACGCCCTCATCTTCGAGCTGCTGGGTGACTTTATCAATATCGATGTCAAGTGATAGAAGACTTTCAAATACTTCCCCGGCCACATCCAGATCCTGCTCCAGCCGCGCGGCAGGGTTGCCATGATCCCGGTAAGCCTTAATCGTCTCCTGGGGCAGGGTATTGACCGTGTCCGGCCCGATCAGGGCCTCGACATATTTGACATCTGAGTATTTGGGATTCTTGGTACTGGTGCTGGCCCACAAGAGGCGCTGTGGCCGGGCTCCCTGGTCCGCAAGCTTACGAAACCGCTCATCCTGGAAAATCTTTTTGTATATCTGATAGGCCTGCCTTGCGCTGGCGATGGCCACCTCACCGTGACATTTTTTAGAAAGGCCTGCTTTTTCGGTGTCTCCTTCCATAATCTTTTCAAGTTCCTGATCCACCAGGACGTCGATCCGGCTCAGGAAAAAACTGGCCACGGACGATACCCGGTCAATCGGTTTACCCTGTGCGGCCCGGTCTTCCAAGCCGCCGATATAGGCAGCAGCAACTTCCCGGTATCGGGGTAATCCGAACAGCAGTGTGACATTGACGTTGATGCCTTCGGCGATAAGCCTTCGAATGCATATCAAGCCTTCCCGGGTAGCAGGCACTTTGATAAACACATTCGGACGGTCCAGCGCTTTCCATAGTTCCCGTGCCTCCTGGAGGGTACCGTTTTCGTCATGGGCCAGATGGGGGTTGACTTCCAGACTGACAAACCCGTGCTTTCCTTCAGACCGGTCATACAGCGATCTGAAACAGTCCGCGGCTTCCCGGACGTCCCGGACGGTGAGAAACCGGTAGATCTGCTCGATGCTCTTGCCTTCCAGCGCCATGGCGCGAATGTCACCGTCATAGTCGCGACTGCCGGCAATGGCCTTGTCAAAGATGCTCGGGTTGGAGGTCACTCCCCGGATGCCGTCTTCATCGATAAGCTGTTTGAGCTCGCCGGACAGGATGAGGCCTCTTTGGATATAGTCCTGCCAGAGGCTCTGTCCGAATTCCTGTACTTTAAGCAGCGGGTTTTGCTTCATCGCGCTGTCTCCTTTCAGTTTCTTTCGTCATGGCCGGCGGCGATGCCCGGACCCATAGGATTTTTTTATCGTTCAATTCAGATTTTCTTTAACGGTTTGGATGATGGCATCCTTTGAGATCTCTTCAAAATCAAGAAGTTCTGCGGGTTTGCCGCTTTTCGGCTTCTTTCGTACCGCCAGGGAAAACAGCGGCACCGAGACCGTGCCCAGTCCGCTCCTGACCGCCTCGCCGATGCCGCCTTCCGGATAGTGGTCTTCAACGGTGATGATACACGAGGTTTCTTTGGCGGCCTTTTGAAGCGTTTTTTCATCGATGGGCTTGATGCTGTAAAGATCGATGACACGGATGAAGATCTCTTCTTTCTGAAGTTCATCATATGCCTTGAGGGCTTCATGGAGTGTGACGCCGGCGCCGATAACGGTGACGCTGTCCTTTTCGTTTTTCTTTAAAACTTTGCTTTTGCCGATCGAAAATGTCTCATCGGCATCATATATGACCGGCGTTTTCATCCGTGTGGTGCGAATGTACGCAATGCCGTTATATTCGGCAGCCAGCTCAACGGCCCTTTCCGTAGATACGGCATCCGACGGATACAAGACGACGCCGTTATGAATCGTTCTGAACATGGCGATATCTTCAAGCCCCATTTGTGAAGGTCCGTCAAGACCGATGGACGTTCCCGCATGGGAACCCACAAATTTTATATTCGCGTCCGAATACTGGCTCATCCGGACCTGATCGAACGCGCGCGTCAAAAATGCCGCAAAACTGGAGGCAAAGGGGATTTTCCCCCGGCACCCAAGCCCGAGGGCGACACCCGCCATGTTTTGTTCGGCAATATACATTTCAAAAAACCGGTCCGGATAGGCGTCTTTAAATCTCTCCGCACGGGTGGAATTGCTCACTTCGCCATCGACCGCCACGATTTTCGGAAACTGCCGGTAAATCCGCTTAAGCGCGTTGCCGTAAGCATCACGGGTGGCAACGGGTTCATCGGCCGGGTAGTGCATGGGGTCGGCCGGATTCGCCTGGACATCTTCGGGCCGGCGGTCATCCGGGCTCGAAATACGGCCGCGGATCGACTTGTCAATGGTGCCCAGCTCTGTTACGGCGCGTTCACAGTCCGTTTTTGAAAGCGCAACGCCGTGCCAGCCGTTTTTGTCTTCGATAAATGAAACGCCTTTGCCCTTAATGGTTTTGGCAATGATCATCACCGGCCTGTTCTGGACGCTGATTGCTTTTTGATAGGCTTCAAGAACTTCGGAATAAGAATGGCCGTCGATGAGGATGGTTTTCCATCCGAAGGCGGAAATTCGTCTTTCATAGGCCGCCAGATCATGGCCGTACATGGTTTCGCCCCGCTGGCCCAGCCGGTTGACATCGAGGATGCCGATGAGATTATTCAGCTTGTAATATGCGCCGATTTCCATGGCCTCCCACTGCGACCCTTCCGCCATTTCGCTGTCGCCGAGAAGAACATATGTCCGGTATGGCAGTTTATCGAGATATTTTGCGTTCAATGCCATGCCCACGCCGATGGAAAGGCCCTGACCCAGGGAGCCGGTGGCCGCATCCGTATAGGGGAACGAAACCGTCGGATGACCTTCCAGGGGGCTTCCGAATTGACGATACGTCATGAGGTCATCTTCCGACAGCTTTCCGGCGGCCGCCCACAACGCATAATACAGCGGAGAAGCATGGCCTTTGGAAAAAATCAAACGGTCGTTGTTGGGGTGATCCGGCTGATCGAGATCATATCTGAAAATACCGCCGAAAAAGAGGCCGCACATCAGCTCGGTTGCCGACAGCGAAGACGTCGGATGGCCGGACCCGGCATGGGTCGTGGCGGTCAGGATATAATATCGTATTAATGTGGATAGCTTTTTCAGTTCGTTATGTTGTTTTTCATCTGTCATGGCGAGAAATGCCTTTCTATATGCAATGTTTTTTTAACAGCCCTTGCCAGATCTTTGTGACGTCAAAAAATGCATTGCTTTTAAATTGTTAAAAACAGTATTGACCGTACATTTGCACCTTACAGTATTTCAACCTGGTATTTGTTGTATTTGAATTGAAATAAAAGGGGTTTTCCCATTGACTGGGTCTCTTTTGACCCTTTCTAATTCTGTCTGCAAAAAAAGAGGCTGTTTTGAACCAGTATCTTTACCGGAATTAGGAAAAGCTTAAATTTGTGTACCGCAGACTTGTGTCCGGCAGTGTCATGCTTTAAAAACATATCGCAGGACCAAAGATCGCGCCACCGCCATATGACGGCAACCATAATTATTTAAAATTATGGCACGTCATCCCTATTGTCAATGACCCATCTTTGAAAACCGAATAAAAAATTCCAAATATCAAATACATTTCAATAACCGGTACCATACCGTATTTACTTAGTAATACGGTGGATACTGCAAAAGGTACAGATAAGCCGCGGCGGATTCCTCTGCCGTGATATAAGGGTATGCCGGCATTCGCTGCCCGCCCATCATCATCATCCGCGATCCGAGTTCAACTTGCAAGACGATGCTTTGCATTGATTGTTCCCAGGGAAAACTGGCCAGCGACGGGATAATCCCCCGCATCATCCCCATCCGTCCGATTCCCGGACCCGTCGCGTCGTGACAGATCTGGCAGGTTCCCTTCACCAGATGTTCACCCACCCGGGAAACGGACTCCATGACCAGCATGGGTTTTCCCTGAGCTTCGGGAGCCCCGACATGCCCTTTCAGGTAGCTCAACAAGGCATCGACTTCTTTTCCATCGAGATGCCGGAACGGCGGCATTTTTTTGCCCCCATTTTGAAGCCGCTGACGGATGTTTTGCTCTGCCTGGCCGGCAAGCTCCTTTGCCAGCTTCGCACCGATGGGCCTGCCCAATTTTTTCATACGCCTTTCAAGAAGAACGGGTGATGTTCCCTGAAACGGGCCGATGAGCGAGTTGATTTCAGGCGGCGCCCCATCGCCGTTCGGCCCGTGGCAGGACCGGCAGTCCAGACGGTAGAGGTCGCTGCCGGCGAGAAAAAACCGCTCCCCCATCAGTCTTTCCGTTTCAGCGGGACTGAGCCGGTAGTTGTTATAAGATCGTCCCATCATGCCGCCCATTCCCATTCCCGTGGGATTTCCCGGCCGTGCTGTTTCTACGGGAAACTCCGGTTCTTTACGGGGTGACGGGGGCGGTGGATCATACCCTCCCATTTCTCCCATGGCGGTGGCCCTGATATCGAAGATGCCGATATGTTTGATCCAACTGGGACCGTGAGCGGGTGTCACCGGATTGGCCGAATCCATGTTTTGTTGGTCGTGGCTTGTCTGTGTTTGACCAGCCGCCGGACTTTTGCCCATGTTTCCGCTACTCGCAAGCACGAGAACCGCGGCAAAGACGATAAAGATGCCGATGCTTACCGACCCGATAAAAACGCTATGTCTCACTCCCATGATTGTCTCCTTAACCATTTTTTTCTATTTTAATTTCTCCGGAACATTCGTGACGCTCAGGTTCCCGGTAGTGATGTCCATGTCCGGTTTTTCCCGAAGCCGTCGGATCCAACCCGTACTGGCATCCGGCATCCAATACAGCCGATAATATCCCGGGGGAACTTCGTGAAAGATATAATGGCCCAAAGAATCGGTCCGCGTCCCCAGAATAATTCCGTCCTGCAAAGACGTTCCTTTCTCCGCTGCAAACCATTTCTCGAGGGCAGCCCGGGAAAATCCCGTATACCGTTCGAGGACGATTTTTACCGGACGGTTTCTCAGTGGTTTTCCCTGCCACAGGATCACCCCTTCTACGCTCCCCATCTCTTCTTTCAACAACTCCTGGTGGGCACTCATATTGACCGGGGAACCGGAGATGTGTTCAGTCCCGGCTTTTCCGATCTTCCCGGGCGGCTTTTCGGGCCGGACCGCCGTTTCATTCTTTTGGGAAAATCCGGTGGATCCTGATTCCTGTTCCACGGACGGCGCGCTTGGCCCGGTTTTTTGTTGGACCATGCGGATGCTGCCGCGCGGAATTTTCAAAATCAGATAATCTTTTCTTTCTTCCCAGATCACCTTGCCTGAAAGAGTGGTCGATGGTTCGCCATCGCTCCTTTTTACGGATTTTATCGCCGCTTTTGGAAAGCGGATCGTTATGCTTTGATCATCCTCTCCGACAACCACGCCGGTTTGCGAACCCTTAGGATTCCGAAACACGATGTCATCCGCAAAGCATGGAAAAGAAAACAGACCGATCAGAATAATGACAAACAACAACCCCGATCGCTTATTTTTGATCATAAAAACCTCCAATTAATTCTCCGGGATCTATCTTTTGGTCATTCCTTTGAATTCCACGGTTGTTGTTTTTCCTGGCGCCACCGTCACTGGCTGTGAAGACGCCTTTAGTTTTTCATCCCAGGTTTTCAATTGATATTTTCCGGGCGGCACATTCTTTATTTCAAAGTTTCCATCATTGTCGGTCAGCGCATAATAGGGATTTTGTAAAACGATCACAAAGGCGCTCATTTCCGGATGGACACTGCAAAGAAGCGGCACCTCTCCCAAATGATTGAAGGTTTCGGTCTTTTTGACGCCCGTGCCGTATATTCCGAGGTTAAATGGCGTGGCCGACCCCGGGGGCGAAAACACATTGTGGGCCACGGTATCGTCATTGGTAAAATCAACCGTGGCGCCCTTTAGAATCGGCAGGATGTGAGGCCTGAAAACCATGCCTTTCTGGCTCATGTGGGGATTCTTTTTGGACAACGGAAACGATCCGTCCACATGGTCGATGTAAACCAGCGCCGGAAACCGGCTGACATAGGGGGAATCCACTGTTCCCTTGATGATTCCCCCCTGTCCCCCTGCTTTGGCCTGTGGTATCCGAACCGCAAAAGCGAGCAAGAAAATAAGAAAAACCACGCCCCAAAATAATCCGAAAGAAAAATATTTTTTTATTGATTCCATCATCTGGTATCCTCCTTTTTTAAAACGCCCAATCCAATCGGAAGGCGATCTGATCGTCATCCTTTTTTTCGCCGCCGGCGGCTTCTCGCGGTTCATTTTTCGTGTAAATCCTTGCTTCCACATTGGCCCTGATATTGGCCCGCAAAAGCATCGCCGAACCCACGACAAATCTTGCTTGATCCTTGTTTCCGACATTTGTTACGGAAAGGTTCTCATACCTAAGGTAAGGCACCATCCATGGAAAAACAAAATAATATGTTTCGCCAAACCAGATATTTTTATTCTCTTTGGTCTGGTCATTGCTGCCGTGGATGTATCCGGCAGCCAGGGAAACGTCCTTATAATTGATCCGGGCATCTCCACCGATCCGATCATAGGGATCGGCGTTTATACCGACCCGGCTCCTGTAAATGAAACCGCCGAAAAGCACCGAATCATCCCGCCAGTAACCCGACGGGGTGGTGCCGACACCGCCTGCCTCGGATTTTCCCCCGGAGCCGTCATATCCAAGCCCTCCGAATTTCCAGGCAACGGTCCCGTAAAAATCCTTGTCGCTGTTGTCCGTGTCTGTTTCCACAACGCCGACGCCGTATCGCCAATGCCGGCCGTACCCGTCCACCTGAAAGCCGGGTTCGTTATCAAAATCAAGCTCGGTGACATAAAGATAGTCTTCTATGGTAAAACTGTTTTCATTTCTCGTATCCGGCAAAGCAATGGTGTGCCGGCCCACATTGCCTGCCTTGAGGTTGAAATGATGTTCGCCCACCAGCCCTGAAAAAAGATTCTGCCACATCAGCCAGGCTTTGGGATTTGTCGAGTAACTGTCATCTTCTTTCTCAAACCCGACATCGGCAAAAAAAGCAAAGTTTTCACCGAATGAACCCGCGCTAAGGATTGTAAACTCTTGGGGGAAATTGAATTCGCTGCGGTCTGTTTGGTGGCCGAAAGGATGATAATTCGCATCCCCGATAATACGAACGGCAAGGGGGGGCAAACCGGGAATCGTGGACGGCCAGATCGCTTCGGGAAATACTTTCTTGTAAGCTTCGGCGCCCATGGAAACCGGCTGCTCTTTCACATAAATCTCGTCGGCCTGAGGCAATTTGTACCCGTTCAATCTGAAGGCCTCGCCCATTGCGGTCAGCCTGGGAAACGGGGCATGGCATAGCACGCAGGATGTCTTATATTTTCTGGCAAATGCCGGAATCGCATTTGCTTTGCCGGAGAAAAATGCGAGAAAAAGAATTGATAAAACAACTGAAAAGATGCTTCCCAACCATATCCGTCTCATTTTTCCATCCTTTCCATTCACAAAATCATACTCATTTTGAAGGACCGAATCGGCTCTGATCGATGATCATGCCTAAAAATATGTTTAAAAACGAAATCGTGAATCTTTAGCATCTTAAGGTTTTGGCCGCAGATTTTAACGGGTACTAAATGGAACGTTACCCGTCCAAGCGGATTGGATAGTTGGTAAGGATCCTTTTCTTGAAATTTGGATAAGAAAAAATTTAAAGTTGAGCACCGTAGCATGAAACACCCGTCATGCAACGGGAAAGGATATCAAGCAACTAACATACTGCAGCAAGTGATGAGTTAATAAGTGATACTTAAAACACTACCCGATACCGGTTTATGCTGTCAAGAAGGTATTTTTTTCAGATGGGGTGAAATAGACGATATCCGCAGAACCGGGTATGGGAATTCACTGGGAAATAGGGGAAGTGCCGGTATCGGACTCGACAAGTGCTTTTTCGATCCATTCACGGGTAACGGGCAGAAAGTGTGCCAGCCCCTCGAGGACCCCGGCGGTGTAGTTGCCGTTCATCCCCAAAAAGCCTCCCTTTGCCTCGTATAAGGTTTCCTCGAGACCGCTTTTTTCAACCGATTCGCGCGCTTCGCGCCGGACCTTTTCGGCGGCGTTTCGAACCAGAATCGAGTGAATGTCGCTGACCATCACCGCCAGGTCGTTTCCGCTGTCCCCGGCGTAGACCACACGCTTTTTTGAAACGCCCTTTCTTTGGGCCAGAAATCTGACCGCGTGAACCTTGTTGGCCCGCTTCGGCAAAATGTCGATCAGCCCGACATCACGCTGTTCGTCCACGCTCCAGATGACGCTGGGCCGGACGCCGCGACCTTCGAGCCGCTGGCGGATCTCCTGAACGAGCCGCTGCTGGTCGGCGTCGGCGTCGGTATAATAGCTCAACTTGAAACGGTTCTGCTTCTCGGGTTCCTGCAGCTGCAGACGGGTCATGTCCGACAGTTTTCCGGCCAGTTCATCACGCCCTCCTTCGGGCCAGTCTTTGGAAATCTCTTCGTTCCAGGCCGCCCACTCGTTCCAGTGCCCTTTATCCAGGTCGTAAATCGTCGTGCCCACATCGCCGATGGCAAAGTCGGGAAGGGGCAGACGATAGTTTTCGATAGCCTCCTCGATGAGCTTGCGGTTTCGACCGCTGACATAAGCCAGCCGAATCTCCGCGCGCCGGGCAATCCGCCGCAGCACCTCCCGGGCTCCGGGCGATTCGGGCGCCTCGCCGTTGGGAAGAATGGTACGGTCCAGGTCGCTGCACAAAAGAATTTCAATTGGATCATCCATGGATACGAAACATCTCCTTTCCTTTTAGGGCATAATGGCCGACGATAGCGCCAGCCGCGCTCCAGCCCTGATGACGGGTGCCGCCCGGAGTGTACTCTTTGCCATGGACATACTCGGGAAAACCCCAGGCCTCTCCTTCCATTTCCATGCGGTTGGCCCGATGGATCCCGATCAGGTATTCCCGGGCCGCATCCATCAGACCCCGCCGGCTCAGGTCGGCCACATAGAAGCCGGTGATCATGGGCCAGAGGCCGCCGTTGTGATATTCATAGGGCCTGTTTTTGAAATGGTAGGAAAAAATGATATGAAGCTCTTCCCAATCCTTGTCCACAGGAGTGATCACCGGATGGAAGGCCGGCACCAGCTTGAGCTCTTCGTCCGCCAGTTCCTGTTCGATATACCTGTCCACAAGCCGCCGGCGCCGTTCGTCCGCCACGCCGAAAAGAGAGGCAAAAATGTTGGCCAGGGCGTCAAACCGGTACCCATAGCCGTGGGGAGAGAAAAAAGACATCCAGTAGCGGTTCTTATTGCCGGCGGCAATCTTTTTCCCCTTCTGGTAGATGACGTCGTGGTAGACATCGTCCGGTACATCGGCATCATCGGCGAACCAGTAATTGTCCCGGATCAGGTGTTTAAGCCGGCTTTTTTGTTCGTCGAGCCGATGGTCATGGCTATCGTGGCACTGGGTCCGGACCTCTCCTATGGTGCGAAGCGCCTGTAGGTAGAGAAGCTGATCGTAAAGGACATAGCCGTTGTGCAGGTACTCGTCGGCCCAGTCTCCGGTGGCCGGAACATAAAGCAGGCCCCGGTTGTTGAACTGCCAGGCGCCCAGCAGAAACCGAACCTTTTCGATGACCGGCAGCATCTTACCGAGAAAATCCAGGTCACCGGTCGCTTTCCAGTATTCTCCGCAGCCGATGATGAACCAAAGGTCCGCATCCACCCGCCCGGTCATGCCGCCGTAGCTCACCCGTTCGCTTTTTGGATCTACGTTGCTGGGTATCTCACCGTGTGGTCCCTGATGGCGGGCCAACGTTTCGAGGCTTCGTTTGAAGGTGTCATGGAGTTCTTTATCGTCGGTCAAAAGGGCGGCCAGGCCGATGATGACGCTATCCCTCCCCCAAATGCGCCGGTAGTTCTGATCGTCCGTCGGGCTGGCCAGAAAACCCTCGGGACGGCTACATTCTCCCAGCAGATCCATGGCTTTTCGATATCCCTGCGCCATCAATTTTTCGTCGTTTTGTATTTGGGTCATGGATTTTATATAACCTTTTTTTGTTTTGGCGGCACCGCCACCGCAGTCGATTCCGGTTATTCTGGCGGGTCCTTGGATTGCTTCCACGTGTCATCGGGGTCATAGGTGGTCATGGCCGCTGCCTCGCCGGTTTTCTCACCCAGATCCTTTTCATAAACCACCCCTTCCTGGTTGACGATAAAGGTCTTGACGCCCGTAGAACCATACCGCGCCGGATAGGCCAGCAATCCGAAACCTAAAATCAGTTTTCCGTTGACCAGATAATTAAAGGCACCGCCGACGGCGTGCGGCCCCTGGGCGGTAAGAATCTTGAAGTAATAGCCGTTGAAGGGTTCGGCCCCCTTGCCCATAAGCTTGCCCGAATAGCCGGCTTCGCCGGCCCGGGCGATCAACGGACCGAAGGGACTCTCGTTCTCACCTTTTCCGGCCGCCCAGTAAAGACCGTCATGGGACCCTTCGGTACTGATCAGCCGCCGCGCGAAATGGGCGGTCTTCCCTTTTTGTTGCAGACGATCGGCATAATCGCGCTGGGCGTCACCATATTCGCGCAGCACTTCGATGGTACGCAGTTCGTTACGGCCGATACGCCGGTTGAGGATCTCCTCCCTGCCGGCCTGTGTGTCGAAAGCCCAGCCTTTCTCCCGGCGTACGATGGGGATGGGAAAGGCATAATCCGACTTGCCGATATGCAGCACCACCTGGTTGTCATCGTGCCGTTCCAAATAATTTTTCTCGGCATAAGCCTTGAGAAAATGCTGGCGGTCGTTGCGATCGGCAACCCGGTCGCCGGAGGAGATGAGGTCTTCCGATCCCGTTCCGAATATGGCGGCGAGTCCGTTGTCGTTGTCTTCCCGCACATCCGTCACCAGGGACTGCACCGCTTTCTCCGGAGAAGCGAAAACGGTCTGCGCTGGTGCACGGGCCGTCTCCCGGGCCGGTGCCGGTAATGCAGGTAAAGCCGTCAGCACGATCAGTATCCCAATCCAAAGCAACATGTTACGAATATCGAACATGAACGCCTCCTTCGGTTGATCCCTTTGAACTTTCGTTTTTCAGCTCATGTCAGAATCACTTTAGATTACCGGTGAACACCGCGCCCTCCGCCGCCCCGTCCTTCATGCTGCTGAGAAGTGGATGGAGTAGCGCGACCTCCGCCGCCCTGCCTCCGATGTTGCTGAGAAGTAGATGGGATGCCACGCCGCTCTTCCCGTCCGCGCCGGTACATGGCGCCACGGCTGGCGCCGCCGCGGATACTCGATCTTCCTTCCTCCCGGCCGTCCATGATACCGCCGAAGACCGTGGTGTGCTCCCGCCTTTCGACCCGCTCTCTTCGCCACGCTTCTTCTTGGCGCCGCTCCGGAGTCGAGGTGACGCGCCGTTCCGGAACCGAGGTGACGCGCCGCGTCCCTGTCGATGTTCGTTTGCGAGCCGCCGGTTTGGCAACCGGGGCAGGACGGGCCGTTGCCCGCCCCCGGACGGAACTGCCGCCGCGTCGCTCCCGGTTCAGCCGGTTTTCCATCCGCTGCTCGGGAAAACGCCATCGCCCGCGGTAGAAAACCTGGCCGCTTTTGGGATACTGCCCGAACTTCTCGGCGGTAATCCGGTCGCGATACACGACACCCCGACGGTGACGGGGTTCATGGCGCCACGGTCCCCGGTGAGACGCCCAATCATAGTCATGCCGGAAGAATCCGGGCCGGCGGTGGACGTTAATGATGATGGTCCGCCTCGGCCAGTCAAAGTGACACCAGTATCCGAAGCCGAAACTGAAACCGACGTAGACGTCAGGCCAAAAATAGACGCCGGTTCCCACAATCACTCCGGGAGGCCCCCAGTACCAGGGCGGATAAGCCGGATACAGCCAGGGGCCGTAAACGTAGCGGGTGCTGTAGTAGGGCACGTAGACGATCTGCGGATCGGCCGGCTCGATGACGATAGTGCCGTTGGACTTATAAATAACCTTTTGCTTGTCATTGGAGCTGAGATTCCCCTCCTCGTAAGCGCTGTGGCGCAGATCCTGGATGACGCGCATCACCTCCGATTCCTGTTTCAGAAAGGCGTTGCCCAGGTCGGTGGTCTCTTCCAGCCGCTCACTCATCAGGGCCAGCACCGCGGGAACATGGCAAAGGGCTTTGATGCTGGCGTCCCAGTCCTTGTCCTTGAGCGCTTCGTCGAGACTGGCGCCGGTCAGCAGCGGATTTTTCCTGACCCAGCGATCGGCCTCCACGACCTCCAGCGGGTAGGTCGATGCCATCAGCACCTGGGAAAGCAGGTCGTCGGGATAGAGGGCAATCGGTGCCAGCATCTGACTCAACTGCTCCTGCGAGTACCCCTTCTCCGCTGCCCGGGCCGATAAGCTGAACGGTTGGGCCAGGAAAAAGAGGATCAGCAAGCCCATCGCACCGCGAAATATATGATATGCCTTCATGCTGTCTCCTTATCGCCACATAAGTCATCGGCATCAGTTGCCTTTTTCCCGGATCTGAATATCCACCTGTTCTCTCCGACCAGACGCTGCAACCACCATTTCGGAATTTAAACCGTAATGTCCCGCTGCCGTAGCGGCAATTTTTCAAAGCATCCGATATCGAATTAAGTGAAATGATAGTGATGAGAGCGAAGTGAATCAAATTCGCTTTTTGAGATTGAAACAACTAAAAAAATAACGGTTGTATGGCTTCGCATGAAGCATCACAACGGGTACGCGGTCAGATATCCGGCATCTGCCATGTTGCGGCAATCATATAAAATATGGTATCCGATGCCCGTCGTATTGTCAATATGGCATTTTTCTTAATACCGGATGAAATGAAAGCAGTTGATTTTTAATATAAAAACACCCGAAACCCGTATTCGTCAATTAAAACGTTGCGTTTTTGTTTTTGTCGAATTCATCAAATGTCATAATCCATCACCACGGGATATCTCATGATAAGCTCTATTGCCTCACCCGCAGCCGAGGCGGCCTCGGGGAAGACATCTTTAAGGGTTCTGACATGTCTCAGGTTGTCCGCCGTCCTGAGAATCAGCATACACAGGTCTCCCTCTTCCATTTTTCCGATGTTCAGCACCTTTTCCCAAGGCAACCCGGACGCCCAGGCGTAGATCATCGCCGCCGGCGACAGCACCAGTGGCCGGGTTTCAAAACCTTTTTTGGTCATCCGGGCTGAAAATGATGCCAGTCCTTTTTTCACCTTGAAAAAGCTGCCGATCAGCGCTTTGGGTGTAAATGCCTCGTCGAGTTTCTCATCGGACTCGCGTTCATTGACAAACATCGTCATTATGGCGGCAAGGAGCATCGGATCATTTTTCGGCAAAACCCCTCTCCGGAAGCCTTCGGCAATCATCAACGGATGATCCACTCGAAGTTGAGAGGCCCAAACGCCGTCGACGGTAAGCCGGCCGCTCTTTTCCGCATAATCGGTTTCCTTTAAAAAATCGAGATGACGCACAAAAGCCTGCCAGAGCTGTTTGGGATCATTTTCCGCGGATTGTTGGCGCCGCTGTTTGTTTTTTGCCTGAAACATCTGATGGGCTGCAAAGGATTTTCGCAAAAGGTCTTCGATCTGATCCGGCGTATGGGACAAGAGGAGATTAAGTACCATGGAAAAGTTTATTTTGATCTGGCTGGACACATCCGACGGCGGCGAAGACATCAGTTTTGCCGCCAGCCGAATGTCCATGAATTTGCCGGGAATCGCCACCGCAAATCCAATATGGTCCATTCCCCTTCGTCCGGCCCGTCCGGTCATCTGGTGAAACTCCGTCGGAGAAAGCGGCAAAAACTCCCTGCCGTTGAACCGGTCGGAGTTCAATAAGACGATGGTTCTGGCCGGAAAATTCACACCGGCGGCAACGGTTGACGTGGCGAAAACCGCATCTAGAAGCCCTTCCGTCATCAAGGTTTCCAGCACCAGCTTCCATGCCGGGAGCTGGCCGCTGTGATGGGCGCCCACAGCCAATTGTTCGAGGTGCCACATTTGCCGGTGCCCGGCAATGTGGGAATTATGCGCCACAAGTTCCTCGATTCTCCGGCTTCGCCGATCCTGTCTCGTTACAGTGTTTCCGAAGCTCTGATCGCATATACCAAGGGCATTGTCACAATCGGCTCTGGATTTGAGAAAAAATATCGCCGGGAGAAGCCGATATTTATTGAGGACGCGCAAAATATCCCCGAAAGGCGGCAGCTTATGGGGCGGCGAAAGAAACAGCGGAC
>Ga0307440_1000186_pt1 | contig 28805 bp, 24 predicted proteins | sample SalMarWE160410MG_FD_202150 | JGI IMG/M metagenome (GOLD analysis project Ga0307440, IMG submission 202150) | Salt marsh sediment microbial communities from the Plum Island Ecosystem LTER, Massachusetts, United States - WE1604-10 | ecosystem: Environmental > Aquatic > Marine > Intertidal zone >...
GTACTCGACCACGGCGAGGTCGCCGGAGGCGGCCGGCGGCGGCTCCTGGGCCAGGAGCGGCGCCGGGAGGCCGGCGAGGGCCAGGAGCGAGGCGCACAGGGCGCGGGGGGCGGCGGAGGCGGGGCGGGTAGCCGGGAGCATGGCGCACTCTCCGTCGGGGGTGAGTCGGGGAGCCGCTTTCAAGATAGCGGCGCTAGTCCGACGGCGCCCACTCGGCCCGTCGCGCCGCCGCGAGGGCGGCTTTCAGCCCGCCGCCGCCCCCGCCGGCAGCACCCCCCGCAGGTACTCGCCCGTGAAGCTGTCCTCGTGCGCGGCCACCGCCTCCGGCGTGCCCGTGGCCACCACCCGGCCGCCGGCGGCGCCGCCCTCGGGGCCCAGGTCGATGATCCAGTCGGCCGTCTTGACCACGTCGAGCTGGTGCTCGATCACCACCACCGTGTTGCCGCGCTCGACCAGCTCGTGCAGGACGTCCAGGAGGATGCGGATGTCCTCGAAGTGGAGGCCGGTGGTGGGTTCGTCCAGGATGTAGAGGGTGCTCCCGGTGGCGATCTTGGCCAGCTCGGTGGCCAGCTTGACGCGCTGCGCCTCGCCGCCCGACAGGGTGGTGGCCGACTGGCCGAGGGTGATATAGCCGAGCCCCACCTCGTTCAGGGTGTCCAGCTTCCGCTTCACCCGGGGGACGGCCTCGAAGAACTCGAGCGCCTCCTCGACCGTCATGTCGAGCACGTCGGCGATGCTCTTCCCCTTGTAGAGCACCTCCAGCGTCTCCCGGTTGTAGCGCTTGCCGCGGCACACGTCGCAGGGGACGTACACGTCGGGCAGGAAGTGCATCTCGATCTTCACCAGGCCATCGCCGCGGCACGCCTCGCAGCGGCCGCCCTTCACGTTGAAGCTGAACCGCCCCTTGTCGTAGCCCCGGATCCTGGACTCGGGCAGGGCCGCGTACAGCTCCCGGATGGGGGTGAACACGCCCGTGTAGGTGGCCGGGTTGGAGCGCGGTGTGCGCCCGATGGGACTCTGGTCGACGTCGATGACCTTGTCGATCCGGTCGATGCCGTCGATGCGCTCGTGCGCGCCCGGCTCCTCCCTGGAGCGGTACAGCTCCCGGGCCAGCGACCGGTACAGGATCTCCTCGACCAGGGTGGACTTGCCGGAGCCCGACACGCCGGTCACGCAGATGAAGGTGCCGAGCGGGAAGGCGACGTCGACCCCCTGCAGGTTGTGCTCGCGCGCCCCGCGCACCACCAGCTCCCGGCCCTCCTCCGGCGCCCGGCGGCCCTCAGGGAGAGGGATCTCGCGGTCGCCGCGCAGGTAGGCGGCGGTGAGCGACGTCTCGCTGGCCAGGAGGTCGTCCAGGGTGCCCGACACGAGGACGCGCCCGCCGTGCCGGCCGGCGCCCGGACCCATGTCGACCACGTGGTCGGCCGAGCGGATCGTCTCCTCGTCGTGCTCCACCACCAGCACGGTGTTCCCCAGGTCGCGCAGCTCCTCCAGCGTGTCCAGGAGCCGGCGGTTGTCGCGCTGGTGGAGGCCGATGCTGGGCTCGTCCAGCACGTACAGCACGCCCACCAGGCGGCTCCCGATCTGGGTGGCCAGCCGGATGCGCTGGGCCTCGCCGCCCGACAGCGTGCCGGCCGAGCGCGCCAGCGTCAGGTAGCCGAGCCCGACCTGGTCCATGAAGCGCAGCCGGTCGCACACCTCGCGCAGGATGGGCTCGACGATCTCGGCCTCCTGCCGGCTCCCCCCGCCCGCCTCCCGGCGCAGCACCTCGAACAGCTCGCGGGCCTCCTCGATCGACCGCTCCACCACCTCGGGCAGCCGGTGCCCGCCCACGGTGACCGAGCGGCTCTCGGGCTTGAGCCGGGCGCCGCCGCACTCGCCGCACGTCCGGGGGGTCATGTAGTCCTCGAGCGAGGAGCGCACCGAATCGCTGTCGGTCTCCTCGTAGCGGCGCCGCAGCTGCTCCAGCACCCCTTCCCAGCCCAGCGCCTCGTCGCCGCGCAGCACGGCCTCCCGGGCCTCCTCGGACAGGGTGCCCCACGGGTCGTTGAGGCCGAAGCCGTACTTCTCGGCGATCTTCGGGAGGATCTTGTTCCGGAGCTTCTTGGAGGGCGGGCCCCAGGGGATGATCACTCCCTCGAGGATGGAGATGCGGTCGCCGCCCAGGATCCGGGACTCCTCGGGCTCCTTGCGCACGCCGAGCCCATCGCAGGACGGGCAGGCCCCGTAGGGCGAGTTGAAGCTGAACTGGCGCGGCTCCAGCTCCGGGATGTTGACGCCGCAGTTGGCGCAGGCGTACTGCTCGCTGAACAGGTGCTCCTCGCGCTCTCCCTCCGCCGGCCCGGCGCCCTTCTCGTCCGCCGCGCCCTCGGCGGCCGGCTCACCCTGGCCCGCCTCCGATCCGTCGCCGGCCGTCGCTCCGTTTCCCCGCACGGCCGGGGTGACCCGGTCCACGCGGACCACGCCGGCCGCCATGCGCAGGGCCGTCTGCAGCGAGTCGGCCAGGCGCTCGCGGTCCTCCTCCCGGACCACCAGGCGGTCCACAACCACCGCGATGTCGTGGTTCCGGTTCCGGTCAAGGGAGGGCGGGTCGTCCAGCTCCACGAGCTCGCCGTCCACCCGGGCGCGCACGAAGCCCTCCTGGCGCGCCTCCTCGAACAGCTCCCGGAACTCGCCCTTGCGGCCCCGGACGAGCGGGGCCAGGACGTCGATGCGCTCACCCGCGGGCCAGGCCAGCACTGCGTCGGCCATCTGGCCCACCGTCTGGCGGCGGACCGGCCGCCCGCACTCGGGGCAGTGCGGCGTTCCGGCCCGGGCCCACAGCAGCCGCAGGAAGTCGTACACCTCGGTCACCGTGCCCACGGTCGAGCGCGGGTTGCGGCTGGTGGTGCGCTGCTCGATGGCCACCGAGGGAGAGAGACCCTCGATCTGGTCGACGTCGGGCTTCTCCATCACCCCCAGGAACTGCCGGGCGTAGGCGGACAGCGACTCGACGTAACGGCGCTGTCCCTCGGCGTAGATGGTGTCGAAGGCCAGCGAGGACTTCCCCGAGCCGGACAGCCCCGTGATGACGGTGAGGCTGTCGCGCGGGATGGCGACGTCGAGGTCCTTGAGGTTGTGCTCGCGCGCCCCCCGGACGACGATGCGGTCGCCGGGAACGGAGTCGTCTCGTGGCATGTCTACCCTGGCTGGGGGGACGGTCGTCTTCGCCTTCTCGCTGGCCGCCGGAGGATCGGGCGGATCGGGCTCTGCGGGCCGCGCGCGCCGCGGCCTCGCCGCTGCCTACCCCGGGACGAGGATCGTGCCCGCCAGCGGATCCACGTCGACCACCAGGGGCGTCTCGCCGTACGGCTCGCCGTCCACCTGGGCGGCCACGGGCGGGTCGGACTCCACCTGCACGGACCGCGCCTGCAGGAAGAGCATGCGATCGGTGCCCGCGTAGCGCTCCCGCGCCACGCGCCACAGCATGCTGGCCACCTCGGGCAGGTTTCGCGGCGCGTACACGCACACGTCCAGGAGCCCGTCCTTGAACGAGGAGCGCGGCGCCACCTTGAAGTCCATCGGCAGGCCGGCGGCCACGATGTGGCCCACGTTCGCCACCAGGACCATGCTGGCACGGATGTCCAGCTCCCGGTCGTCGGCCACAATGCGGAAGTCGGCCGCCCGCGGCGTGATCACGTTCTTGAGCCCGCTCACCAGGTAGGCGGCGAAGCCGAACCGGTTCTTGAGCTCCGTGGTCGCGTCGGCCATGACGTCGGCATCGAGGCCGGCGCCGGCGATGAGCGCGAAGTGCTCGCCGGCGACCCGGCCGAGGTCGATCCGCTCGGGGACCCCGTCCACCGCCGTCCGCACCGAGCCTTCCAGCGAGGCGGGGATGCCGAAGTTGGCGGCGAGCTGGTTGCCGGTGCCGAACGGAAGGATGGCCACGGGGACGCCCGTGCCGGCCGTGCCCCGGAGAGCCTGCGCCACCGTGCCATCCCCGCCCACCGCCACCACCGCCCGGAAGCCCGCCACGGCGGCCCGGCGGGCCGCCTCGCGCAACCCCTCCGACTCCGAGACCTCCAGGATGTCGAACGGCACGCCGTGGCTCGCGAAGGCGGCCGCCAGGCGACGGCGCAGGGTGGCGCCCCCGCCCGCCGCGGAGGCGCGCGGGTTCACGAGGATGAGGAAGCGCTCGGAGTTCGCGTAGGGGAAAGCCTCCGCCGACGATGCGGAGCCCGCGGGCGTAGAGGGATCCGGCATGCCCTCCGCCCGGATCAGGCGACCCTGCCCGCGAGGGCTTCCAGTCGCCGGACGCGCTCGTCCGTAGGCGGGTGGGTCCGGAACAGGCTCGCGAACGCGGCGCCCCCACCACGCAGCGGGTTCACGATGCACAGGTGGGCGGCGGCCGGGTTGACGCGCATGGGCGTGCGCTCGGCCTCGCGGTCGATGCGCTCGAGGGCGTGGGCCAGGTCCATGGGTCTGCCGGTAATGCGGGCGCCGCCCGCGTCGGCCCGGAACTCGTTCTGCCGGCTGACCGCCATCTGGATCATCATGGCGGCCAGCGGGGCCAGCACCAGCATGAGGATGCCGCCCACGGCGCCCAGGCTCCCGCGGTTCCGGTCGCCTCCCAGGAAGAAGCCGAACCGGGCCAGCATGACGATGGCGGCGGCCATGGTGGCGGCCACGGTTCCGATCAGCATGTCGCGGTGCTGGACGTGGGCGAGCTCGTGCGACAGCACGCCGGCCAGCTGGTCGCGATCCAGCGTGCGGCGGATCCCCGTGGTCACGCACACAACCGAGTGCTCCGGGTTCCGGCCGGTGGCGAACGCGTTGGGCTGGTCGTTCTGCACGACGGCCAACCGGGGCATCGGGAGGCCGGCCTTGCGGCGGAGCTCGTCCACCAGGTCGAAGAGCTCGGGATCCTGGTCGCGCTCGATCGGCTGCGCCCGATACATGCGCAGCACCGCCCGGTCGCTGAACCAGTAGCTCCCCACGTTGAACAGGGCGGCGAACACCAGCGCCCCCACCATCCAGTTCGTGCCGCCGAAGTACCCGGCGATGCCGGCGAGCAGGGCCGTGAGCGCGGCCATCAGCCCGAAGATCTTGATGTAGCTGGTCATGACTCCCTCTCGTGCTCTTCGCTCACGGCTCCTCGCGCCGTTCCACCTCCATGGTCCACGACCGGCGCGGCCCGGAGCCCTCGCGTCGCCCCACTCCTACCCTCGGCGCCGACCGGTGCTCCGGCCGTGGACAGGCCGCCGGCGGGGCGCTCGGGCCGCCTGACTGCGGGGACGTGCCCCCGGCTCAGAAGCTCCAGTCCCGGAACAGGAACAGCCCGTACAGCTGCTGCTGGTCGAGCGTGGAGCTCGTGATGCGCGCGACTTCCTGGTTGAACCGATACTGCATCCGGGCCTCCAGCGTCCAGTGCTGGAGGAAGCGCCAGCTCAGCGTGCCCTCCGGGAGGGGCAGCCCCAGCGGGTAGGTGACCGTGAGGAACAGGCTCGGACTCAGGTAGACGCCCGCCTCCACTTCCGTGGCGCTCAGGAGGGACGACTCGCCGCCGCTGCCGATTCCCTGGCCCACGGGCGTGCGACGAATATCCAGATAATCGAGCGGCGACTGACCGACCAGCAGCGACGAGAGCTCCGAGCTCACCTGTCCCAGGAGCTGCTCGCTGGCCAGCTGCCCCGCGAAGCTCCCCTGCTGGCCGTAGGCCCCGGTGGCGGCGCACGGCCGGTTGAACAGGAGCACGCACACCTGGTCGGACTGGCTCAGGCTGGGCTCGCTGGACAGCGTGAGCTGAGGCTGCAGCATGGTGCCCGATACGTGGGCCGTGACCGTGAGGGCGCCCTGCTGGGTCTGGACCTGGCGCTGGGCCGTGATGTCCAGGTTGGGGTTCACGCCGGGCGTTCCCACGAACGCGATCGTGCCCTGCGTGATCTTGAGCTGGCGGGAGTACAGCTCGCCCACCCCCCCCAGGGTCGTCGGCGTCCAGGTATAGCTGCCGCGCACGAGCTGCACCGGGCCGTTCAGGGTGAGGTCCCCCTGGCTCCGGTCCATCCGGATTTCCACGTCGCCCGAGATCTCCACGCTCATCTGCTGGGAGCGCACCCACAGGTTCGGACCCACGGTGGCGCTGAGATCCATCTTCAGGTTCTGGAGGAAGGGGTTCTGGGCCGCGGCGATGAGGCGGCGCTCGGACAGCGTGGTCGTGTCGATGAGCGCGTACAGCTGGGGGTCGGTGAGATCCACGACCTGCTGCTGGCGCAGGAACTCCTGGAAGCGCACGGTGCCGTCGGACACCCTCACCTTGCCGGTGACGGTCGGCCGCCGGTAGGTCCCGGCCAGGTGGATCGTTCCGTCGAGGTTGGCGGAGGCCTTGCGTCGGTCGATGGCATGCAGGCCGTGCGCCACCAGATCGAGGTCGAAGCCGGGGTCGGTCGGATGGACCAGGTCGACCGAGCCGCTGAGGCTGCCGCTACCCTCGTCCTGGGAACGGAACCGGAGGCTGTCCAGGATCGCCTTCGTCCCCTGGAAGCGCACCCCGCCCCCGATGCCCACGTAGCGCGTGCCGAGATCGGGAAGGGTCGCGGCGCCGTCGGCCAGCCGCACGGCCCCGGAGAGGTCCAGCCGACCGGGACCGCCCTCGATGCCGACCTGGCCTCGGGCCATGCCCTGCACCGACCGGAGGCTCGAGAAGGGCGCCGCCGCCAGCTCCAGAGGCAGACTGTCGGCCCGGACTCGCAGGTGGAGGAGATCGTCCGGGAAGCGGTCACCCCGCGCCGCCAGCGCCAGGTCCCCGGCCACGTCGCCGTCCAGCGAGGCCAGCGTGTCGGCCGGCCCGGACAGGGTCGCCTGCACCCGGGTGGACCGATCCTCGTAATGGAAGGTCCCGCCGATCCGGTGGTAGGCGTGCCCGTCGACCTGGGGGCTGTCCACCGCCACCGTCGCGTCCATCACGGGCGCGCTCCCCGTGCCGCGCACCCGCAGCGAGGCCGTGAGCCGTCCGGTGGGGACCGGGCGGAAGGCGAGGAAAGTGGCGACGTTAGCGATCTCAACCCGCCGTACGTCCAGGTCGAAGCGGGCGGCGCCCGCCGTCGGCACCGCGCCGTCGGCACGGATGCTCCCGCCGGCCGCTCCGGTGAGGACCATGGAGTCCACCGAGAGGCCCGAGTCCCCCCAGACGATCCTGGTCGGATGCTCCAGACGGATCCGCTGGGTCCCTAAGCCCAGGTCCAGGCTCCGAAGCGCCACGATCGTCCGCTTCCTGGTCCAGTCGAGTCCCGCCTGCAGGTCCACCCTGGCCGACGTGTCCCGCCGGGCGCTCAGCTGGACGTCGGCCTCGTGGGCGCCCCGTCGCGCGACCCGGACCGAGGCCGAGTCGATCGTGAGCTCGCCGCGGCGCACCGCCCACACCTGGCCCCGCACGACCATGGAATCCAGGGAAGTCGCGCTGGTAACGTCCAGGGTGAGGTCCGCCGAGTCGGCGGAGATCGCCCCGTACCCCGGCTGCCGTGCGGTCACCGACCCCCCGAAAGCGAAGGCCTCCAGGTTGCCGTACACGACGCCGCGCGCCATCAGCGAGCCGGCGAGCGTGTCGGGCAGGGCCGGCCCGGCTTCCTGGCCGACGTCGGGCGCCCCTCCGCCGCCGGGGAACTGGGCCAGGAGGTCTTCGGCCGACGTGTCCGCCGACACGGGCCCGCGGCCCGGCACGATCCACCGGTTCCAGCGCGTCAGGTCCGGGGCCTCGATGTCCAGGATCAGCGACCCGCTGCGGTCCTTCGCCAGGCCGAAGGCCCCGCGCCCCCGCACCTGCCCCACGTCGGTCTGGATCGCGAAGGTGTCCGCGGTGGCGAGGCCGTTGCGCACCTGGAAGCGCAGCAGGCTGGAATCGACGCGTGCCCCCGCGAAGGTCGAGGGCAGGACCTCGAGGTCGAAGGTCGCCTGCAGGTCGGCCGGGTCGGTCCCCTCGCCCTGCACGCGTCCCCGCACGGCGAGCCGGGTGTCCGGAGCGCCCTTCATCCACTGACGCAACTGGAGGTCCCGAGCCGTGAGCTGCGCGTCGTAGCGGCGACGCGCCGCCACCAGGTCGAAGCGGCCGTCAAAGGTGAGGTGCCCGCGCGGTGTCCGAAGGTCGGCTCGCGCCTGGAGGTCGCACAGGCAACCGTGTGCCTCGATCGGTCCGCGCACCACACCGACCAGGTCGAGCTTCGGGAAGTACGGGTCGATCACCGATAGGGAGAGCGGCTGAGCCTGCAGGGTCACGTCCACACGGGCCGTGTCCGCCAGGTCCACGCCGCCACGCGCGATGACGTGGGAGGTCGTGTCGCCCGGAACGCGCTGCGTGAGGTCCGCGGTGAACTGGATGTGACGGCCCACGACCCCATCGAGGGTGGCGCTCCCCGAGAGGCGGCCCAGCTGCCGGGTATCGAACCCCAGCACCCTCATCCACCGGGGCGAGAAGTCGTCGAACTCCAGCTTCAGGGCGCCGAGCTTGCGCGGCTCGACGAGGCCCATCGCCCCATGCAGGGTCAGCTTCGAGGGCGGCCCGGCGCCGCTGTCGGCCGCCGGGAGCGGACGGAAGCTGAGCTGTCCGTCCATGCCCAGGAGGTCGATGGGCCCGGAGCCCCGGACACGCCCCGACACGAGTCCGTCGATGGCCGTCGGGCGGTCCAGGAGCCGATCCACGAGGGCCAGCCGCAGGGGCGTGACCTCGACGTCGTAGGAGGCCAATCGCGGCGTGTCCCCGACATGCAGCTCGAAGGACCCGCGCAGTCGGGACTCCCCCGTGCGCATGTCCCCGTCGTGCGCCTCCACCACCGGGACGTCCCCTACCGAGCGCACCACCAGGCGCACCGGTCCCCCGCCGCTCCGGGGCACGGGGATCGGGAGCCACTGCAGGTCCGCGAAGCCCAGGGGGTCGGCATCCAGGTCGAACCGGTAGGCCAGGGGGCTGGACGGGACGACCCACCCCCGTCCCGACAGCTTCGACTCGGACGTCTCGATGTCGGCGATGCGAACGTGCACCGAGTCGCCGAACTCGGCGCTCCCGGTGAAGGTGCGCACGTCCAGCGGCTGGCTCACGGCCGTGAGCCGGGCCGCGATCCCGTCCAGCTCCAGCCGCATGGGGCGACGCGGGTCGGCCAGCCTCACGAGGGGCATGCCTCCGCGCACCGAGTCCGCCCGGAACTCCTGCTCGGGCCGCCCGTCCGGGCCACGACGGATGTTCCAGATGGCCTGCCCGGCCAGGGCGGCCCGCAGGACGCTGTCGGCCGCCGCCCCGCGCCTGCCCGAGCTCCAGGGCTGGACCACGTCGACCGTGCCGTCGGCCACGTACGCGTCCGTGACCAGGACCCGGGTCCCGCCGCCGGAGCCGGCCGACGACGTCGTGTCGGACCCGATCGCGAAGATCCGCTGGAAGTTCCAGCTCCCGCTCGTGTCCTGCACCATGTCCAAAGACATACGTCCCACCTGCATGCGCCTCAGGTGGTAGCTGCCGGTGAGGAAGCCGAGCGGGTTGTACTCGACGCGCACGTCGTCGAGCTCGAGGAAGGGCGCGCCCGTCGAGTCCGAGATGAGGAAGCTGGCGACGCGGACCCGGGTGAGGAGGTTGCCGCCCGTGATCGGCCCGATCCGTATCCGGCCGTGGACGGTTCCGCTCAACACGCGCTCGAGGCTCGAGCGGATGACGTCGCGCCCGGTGGCGGTCTGGGTGAACACGAGCACGCCGCCGGCCGCCGCCATGAACGCCAGACCGGCCAGGAACACGCCCACCCGCGCCGCGTGGGCCAGGACGCGGCCGACCCGATCCCGGAGACGTCCCTTCGCCATGCTAGAAGGCCTGTCCGATAGCCAGGTGGAGCTGCAATCGACGGAGGAACTCGGTGAAGCCGCTGGGATTCCCCTCCGTGTACGGATCGTACAGCACCTTCTGGTCCAGCTCGCGCAGGGCGTTCCCCATCGGCCCCACCTCGGCCACCACCGGCAGGCGCTGGGCGCTGATCGGGTTGTAGGCCACGTCGAGCCGCACGGGGCCGACCGGGCTGGTGTAGCGGATGCCCACGCCCGGGGTGGCCACCGGCGCCACCGGCCGCGTGATGTCCTTCCACACCTGTCCGGCGTCCAGGAAGGCGACCGCCTGCCAGCTCGGCGAGAGGCGGGCTCGGAGCTCGAGGCTGACCTCGAAGGCCGCGTCCCCCCCGGTGGGCCGCTGGTCGAAGGCGCTCGTCTTTAGGCCCTGGACGCACGCGTCCAGCGGGGTCGAGGGACAGCTCGCCATCGAGTCCACTACGAGCACCGTGGGACCGAGCAGGTTCTGGCCAAAGCCCCGCACGCTCTGCGCGCCACCGCCGAAGAAGCGCTTGCGGGGATGGACCACGGGCTCGCCGCCCACTCCCCCGGAGAACACGCGCCCCCCGGTGGGCTCCACGAAGCCGGTGCGGATGCGGGCGGCGAGCACGATCCCCGGAGTCACCTGCTCGAAGTCCGCGCCGTTCACATTGAACCGGACGTAGTGGTAGTCGGAGCCGGTGGGCGTGCCGGCCCCCTCGAGGTCGAGCGTCAGGTAGTAGCCCGCCGTCGGGGAAAACGGATTGTTGCGGCGGTCGTAGCTCCAGGAGACGGCGACCGGCGAGAGCCACCGCGACTCGGCCAGCACGTCGATGTCCCGTGGCTGACAGAAGCCGAAGTTGATGCAGAAATACACGTCGGCCGAGCGCTGCGCGAAGCTCGTCAGCTCGGGCCGGAAGGTGAGGACGAGGGGCATGCGGCGGCGCAGCCGCTTGGTCAGGGACAGCTCGCCGCCCTCGCTCTTGCGGACGAAGATGCCCGGCACCGTCTCCCGCTCGATGAACAGGGACGTCGACAGGCTGTTGTGGCCGGAGAAGAAGTAGGGCTGATCGAGCCGCGCCTCGAGATGGTAGTTCAGCTTCTGGAACACGGGCACCGAGTCGACGGCCGAGCACGGGAAGCTGCCCCCAACCTGCCGGGCCAGCAGGTTGGAGAGGCGCCCCTGGACGGTGAGCTGGCGCGCCCCGCCCAGGAAGTTACGGTGCGTGAAGCTGGCCTGCGTCTGGAAGCAATCCAGCGTCGTCACGCCCACACCGGCTCGCACGGAGCGCGGTTTGGCCGGTGTGACGTCCACGATCACGTCCACGAGGGTGTCGGAGTCCGTCCGGGGCTCGGCGTGGATGTTGGCGAAGCGGATGGCCGGCAGGTTGTACAGGTCGCGCTGGCTCTCCAGGATCCGCTGCTCGCTGAAGTAGCCGCCGCGGCCGAAGTCGAGGAAGCGGCCCACGACCTCCTTACCGATCGAGCCCGCGCCCTCGATGCGGACGTCCCCGATGCGCTTCCGCGGCCCCGGCTGGATGCGCAGCGTGAGATCGGCCACGTGCGCGTCCGCGGGAAGGAAGTACTCGTCGAGCACTGCCGCGTCCGTGTAGCCCTGGTTGTGGAGCCGGGTGGCGATGGCCTGCTTGCCCTGGTCCATCTGGACCAGGTTGAAGGGGTCACCCGGCTCGAGGGGAAACGACTTCAGCACGTCGACCGAATCGAACATCGACGGCAGCCCCCGGATGTCCAGGGACCGCAGGCGAGTGGGGGGGCCCTCCTTGATGTCGAACCGGATCGAGACCTTCGAGTCCATCCGGTGCACGACCGTATCCACCTGGACCTCGCGGTAGCCCCGGGCCCGGTAGTAGAGGCGCAGGCGGAGCAGGTCGGCCGGCAGCGCGTTGGGGTCCAGGTAGGCCCGGTTCTTGACCAACCCCCAGTCGGTCAGGGGACACAGCGGGAGGATCTCGAAGATGATCGACCGGCAGTGCGTGGCCTGGGTGCTGATCGCGGCGGACAGGTCGCCGTCGGAGAAGGCGTAGTTGCCCTCGAAGGTGAGCGACACGACCTCTCGGTCGGCCGAGATGACCTGGGCGCGCGCGCCGGAAGCACACACGGCGACGGCTACCGCTGACAGGAGCGGAACCGCCAGCCTCCATCGCCGGAGGCCCGGTGCGACGCCTCCCCTCACCGATCCTCGTCCGCCGGTCCTCCGGCCTGACGGTCGGGGGCGGGTCGGCGCCCGGAGGGGGCCGGGGTCCGCGATCGGTGCGGCAACTCCTCCCTGGCGAACCAGATGCGCGCCAGATACATGGTCACCAGACCCGCCGCCACGCCCGCGCCGACGGCCAGGAGCTGGTCGGCCAGCGACAGGGGGCCACGTCGCGACCGGCTCATGCCTCCTCCACCGTGGGAGCGTGCGTCCTGTCGAGCCACACGTCGGGCCGGGTGGCGAAGCGGTGCTCGCTGTGGGGCCAGAATCCATGGCCCTCGTCACGCCACAGATAGTGGGTCACGTGGATCTCCTCCCGGTCGACCGCAATGTAGTTCAGGCTGTTGGCGAGACGCTCGCGCCCGCGACCACGCGCGGAGGTCGTGGTGCCGCACTGCACGACCACGATGCCCTCTTCCCGACTCTCTCCGGGAAAGAAGTCGAGCGAGTCTCCGACGTAGGCGCGATGCATGTGGCCGGCCAGGATGAGGTGCACGTCCAGGGACTGGAACAGCCGCAGGGCCCGGCGGGCCCCCGGCATCACGTGATCCCGGGCGAAGTCCGGGGGCGGCGCCAGGTGGTGGTGGGTGACCACCACGCGCAGGTCCCCGCGCGGCGAGGCCTCGAGCGCCTCGCTGGCGAATTCCAGCTGGCGCCGGGTGAGCCGACCGTTGGAGAGGGTGAAGGTGCGGGTCGAATTGAGCGACACGATCGTCATGCCGGGCAGGGAATGCACGGCGTCCAGGCGATCATCGATGTAGCGGCGGTACAGCCGGTAGGGAGACAGGAAGCGTTCGTGGATCCGGTACAGGGGCACGTCGTGGTTTCCCGGCGTCACCACCAGGGGCGCCTCGAACTCCGCCAGGTAGGCGGCCGCCGCCTCGAACTGGGACTGGCGGGCCCGCTGGGTGAAGTCCCCGCTCACCACGATGACGTCGGGACGGCCGCGCTCGGCCAGCCGCCGGACCGCTTCGGCGCGGTCGCGCAGGAAGGGTGAGCCGAAGTGGAGATCGGAAACGTGCAGGATCTCAGGCATGCGCGGCCGGACCCGACTTCCCCTCCGGTCCCGCGGTCCCGGAAGCCGGGGCCGCCTCCGGCTCGCTCCGGCCGCCGAGCCGCACCCACAGCACCGCGCCGAGGGCGATCAGCGCCACGGCGATGACCTGTGCCGTGGTCAGGGGCCCGATGAACCGGTCGTCCTTGGCCCGCCAGATCTCGATGAGGAAGCGCTCGATCCCGGTCAGAACGAGATAGACCGCGAACAGCCGGCCGGCCTTCCAGGGCCGCTTCCGCCAGCGCCACAGGAAGAAGAAGATGATCAGCGACGCGACAGTCTCGATGGGCTCGGTGGGAATCACCTTGAGCAGCGCGTGGTCGGGCGTGCCGAGGGGGATGTGGGCTCCGAAGTCCGCCCGCAGGTTGCCGGCCGTGGTGGGCGGGGACCCCTTCGGGAACGCGATCCCGATCCAGGACGTCGTGGGCCGGCCGTAGTCGTCCCCCACCAGGAAGCAGCCGATGCGGCCGAGCCCGTAGCCCAGGGCGAGAGCCGGAGCCACCAGGTCCGCCCCCCGGGCGATCGGATAGCGCCGGCGGCGCAGGAACCACAGGACGGCCAGCGCCCCCCCGATGAAGCCGCCGTACCACACGAGCCCGGCCCGCGAGAGCAGCATGCTCCCGGGCGCCGCCACGGTGACTCGCCAGTGGAGGGCCAGGTAGTAGAGCTTGGCGCCCACCAGGCCGCCGATGAGGGCGGCGACCATGATGTCCCCGGCCAGGTCCTTGTCGTCGTTCAGCTCGCCGAGCCGGACGCGCATGACCCGATGCGCCGCCAGGAACGCGATGACCATCATCGCGCCGAACGTGGTGATCGTCACCTCGCCGAACACCGGCAGGTGAAGGTGGACGAGCGTCGGGTGCATGGAGCCTCCTCAGATGGTCGCTGCGGTCCGGGCCTCCGACCCGCTGCCGGACCCCGTGGAGGCTACGCTCCACGCCTCCCGGACGGGCTCCAGGCCCGGGAAGGGCAGGGACGGATCGGCGTTGAGATCGAGTCCGCTGCGGTCGCCGCGCTCCAGCCGCCACGCCGCCACGCGGGCCACCATGGCACCGTTGTCGGTGGCGAGCCGCGGGGAAGGCACGAACAGCTCCCCCTCCCGCCCCAGCGCGCCTCGAAGCCGCTCGGCCAGCGCCCCGTTGCGGGCCACGCCACCGCCCAGCAGCACGCGCTGACAGCCCGTGGCCCGCACCGCCCGCAGCGTCTTGTGGACGAGCACGTCGAGCACGGCCGCCTGGAACTCGGCGGCCAGGTCGGGCACGGCCGATTCCAGGCCCTCGGCGCCCCCCGAGGACTCGATCTCCTCCACCACGAGAGCCACGGCCGTCTTGAGGCCGCTGAAGGAGAAGTCGAAGGCGGCCGGATCGTCGTCGGGCGCCGATGGGTCCAGCATGGGTCGTGGAAGCTCGAAGCGGCCGGGCGACCCGCGCGCCGCCGCACGCTCGATGGCCGGTCCGCCCGGCCAGCCGAGGCCCAGGCGCCGCGCCACCTTGTCGAACGCCTCGCCGGCGGCGTCGTCGCGCGTCTGGCCCAGGAGCTGGTACCGGCCCCACGCCCGGGCCAGGAGCAGCATCGTGTGGCCTCCCGATACGAGGAGCGCCACGAAGGGCGGCTCCGCGTCGGGATTTTCGACCGAGTTGGCGAACAGGTGGGCCTCCATGTGGTGCACACCCACCAGGGGGAGGCCGAGGCCGAACGCGAACGCCTTGGCCCAGTTCACGCCCACCAGGAGGGACCCCACGAGGCCCGGTCCCGCCGTCACGCCCACGCCGGCGAGGTCGTCGGCCGTGCGCCCCGATCGTTCCAGCGCCGCCGCCACCACGCGGTCGAGCTGCCGCAGGTGGGCGCGGGCCGCGATCTCGGGCACCACGCCGCCGAAAGCGGCGTGGGCGTCCTGCGTGGCGATGACGTGGCCGAGGAGCCGACGCTCCTCCATGACGGCCGCCGAGCATTCGTCGCAGGAGGACTCGATGCCGAGCACCGGGCCCCGGGGAAGGTCCCGCTCCCCCACGCTCATCCTCCGGCCTTGCGGGGCGTGACCGTGACGGCGGCAGGTGACGGGGTCCCCGTCGCCTGCACCCCCTTCGGGAGCGTCACCTGCACCGGGACGCTCACCGCCCCGGCGGCCACCGAGTCGACGACCACGAAGGCCTGGACCTGCGAGCGGTCCAGGCCCCGCACCACCTCCTTGGGACCCCGGACCACCACGGCCACGGAGTCGCGGGCCAGGCTGCTGCCGCTCGCACCGGGCCCGGTCGCGCGCAGGGGCACGGTGAGGCTGGCCTCGACCAGGCTGTCGACCTCGACCGTCGCCAGGACCGTGGCGGGCTCGACCCTGAGGCCGGGGATCCCGCCCGGGGGCTCCAGCCGCAGCTCCTCGGTGACCGACTGCCCCAGGTCCTCCATCACGACCCTCTCGGTGAGCAGCGAGTCGATCGAGGCGAGGGCCGATCGCGGCCCGTGCACGGTGACGCTGTCGGGCTGCAGCCTGATGGGACGCACCACGGCGAAGCCCGAGGCGGCGGACAGGACGAGCCGTGGAGCCACGGCGACCTTCCGGGAGGTCCTGCGTTCCAGGTGGACGTCCACCTGGGATGGATGCACGGCTACCGGATCGATCTTGAGATCCCGGTCGTAGCTCACCATCGCCGGCGACAGATCCAGGGTCATGATGGGGCCGGTCACCGAATCGATCACACGGCGGATGACCGGCGGGTTCATGGGCAGGGAGAAGATGTCTCCGCCGCGACCCTGGAAGGTCGTACGCACCCGGTCCGGCATCTCGGTGATCACCCAGTTCGGATCCCGGACCTGGACTTCGAGGCGAGTCGGCACCGGGTGCTCCTGGCGCCGCTCGGCCGCCACGTTGAACCACAACAGGATGGCCAGGACGAGCGCGGCCAGCTTGTACGGCCAGTTCTCGATCAGCATGCCGCGCCAGTCCATGGCCTACCTCCCTCCGCCGGCATCCGCGCCGGGCGCGGACGCCGAGTCGGGCGGGGTCCGGGGTCCCGGTCCGGCCACGCGGATCGACACGCTGCCGCCGCGCCGGAGCGAGAATCCGGGCGGGGGATCCTGGGCGATCACCCTCCCCGCCGCGGCGAACGCGGCCGGGTCGTAGGTCACCTCGCCGAGCGAGAGGCCGGCGTCCCTCAGGGCGGCCGGGACGTCCTCGACGTGCCGGCCCGACAGGTCCGGCACGCGGGCCACGGCGGGCCCCCGGCTCACCAGGACCGTGACCTGCGCCGGAAGCTGCAGGTCCTGTCCGGCGTCCGGCCGGCTTCCGACCACCTGGCCGCGCTGGATGTCCGACCGGGTGCTGTCGACGGTGGTCGTGAATCCGAGCCGCTCGAGCACGATGCGACCCTGTCGGGCGGAGAAGCCACGCAGGTCGGGCACCTTGCGGCGTTGGGGCCCGGAGCTCAGGGTCACCTGCACGGGAGCCCCCGGGCGCGCGTACTGTCCCGGCAGGGGCGTCTGCGCGATGACCGCGCCCTCCGGGGCCTTCGGGTGGGGCACCCGCGCACCCACCTCGAGCGTGAGGCCGACCTCGCCCAGGGAGCGGGTCGCCCCGTCGGTGGCCAGGCCGACCAGGTCGGGGACCCTGGCCACGTCTCCGGTCGGCCCGGTGGACCCTCCCGGGAAGATCCAGCGGGTCGCGACCAGGTAGCCGAGGGCGAACAGCCCCACGAGGAGGAGAGCGGGGAGCAGCCGACGGCGCTGCCGCGGCCCGAACCATCCGCGTCCCCCACCCCCCTGCCGCCGCCGGCCCGGGCTGGCCGGGGGCTCCGACGGGGCGCCGGCCTCCTTCGCGCCCGCGTCCCCCTCGTGGGCCGGCTCCTCCTCCGGGGACGGCCGTCCCCGGAGGGTGCCGCCCAGACCCCTGCGCCGTCGGAACTTCACCCGCCCCGCCTCCGGAGACGCGCGGCGAAGGACCCGTCCGTTTCGAATCGCCACGGGAGCACCCGCAGCTGACCGTCCGCATCAACGGCATCCGCGGGCAGGCCCGCATCGGCGGGCGCCGGCTCGCGGGCGAACTCTTCGTGGCGTTCCAGAAAATCGGTCACGCGTTCCTCGTTCTCCTCCGGCTCCAGCGAGCAGGTGGCGTAGACGAGCAGTCCGCCCGGGGCGACCAGGTCGGCGCACGCTTCCATCAGGGACGCCTGCACCGCCTCCAGCGCCTCGAGGCGGGCGGGACCGATCCGCCACCTGGCATCCGGCCGCCGGCGCAGGGTGCCGGTTCCCGTGCACGGGACGTCGGCCAGCACGGTGCGCGCCGAACGCACGGCCGGCCTCCTGCCGTCCATGGCGACCGCACGCAGCGGCACGCCCGTCCGCCGGGCGGCACGGACCACGCTCCCGAGGCGGACACGGTCCACGTCGGCCGCCACTGAGGGGCCGTCGCCGCGCGGCCGGGCCGCGGCGATCGCGACGGCCTTGCCCCCGGGAGCCGAGCACAGGTCCAGGAACACCCCTTCGCCGGGGATTCCCAGGTAGTCTACCACGGCGGACGCCGCAGGATCCTGTATCACGGCCGGCACTTTCGCCAGGATCGACGCCGGCTCCCCGCGGACCAGCCGCACGACGTGCGGCCACGGCTCCAGCGGCTCGATCTCGAGACCCTCCTCGCGGGCCCGCCGACTCGCCACGGCCACGTCGTCGGCCAGGAGACGGGCGGTGACCGGGGGAGCGCGGTTGTCGAGCTCCACCAGGCGCGCCACGTCCGACGCCGACATCCGGCCCAGCCAGCGCCGCACGAGCCATTCCGGGTGCGAACCCCAGGTCGTCAGATGGCCGAGCGGATCGCCGTCCGGGTCCGGGAACAGGCCGGCACGATCCTCGATCCTGGCCGCCGACCGGAGCACGCCGTTCACGAACCCGGTCGCACGCGGCCCGAGCGTGGCTCGCACACCGCGGACCGTCTCGTCCACGGCCGCGTGCGGAGGCACTCGCATCTCGCGAAGCTGATACAGCCCGAGGCGAAGCCAATCATGCACGCCGGGCTCCACCCGGGACAGGGATCGATCCGAGACGGCGGCGAGCTCGTGGTCCAGCCGCGCCCGCAGCCGGATGCACCCGAACGCCAGCTCCATGGCCAGGCCCCGGTCGAGGCCGCGCAGCGAGGCGAAGCGCCGCGCCGCCGCGTGGTCGGCGAACGCGCCCGATCGGACGTCCTCGAGGACACGATAGGCGGCGAGGCGCGCCTCGTCCGCCGTCCGGGTCAAGCCAGCATGCCCCCGGTGGGACTCGATGGCACGGCCCACTCGCGGCGCGGCATGCGGCCGGCCAGGTAGGCCATGCGGCCCGCCTCCACGGCCCGTCGCATGGCGGCCGCCATGAGGGCCGGCCGCTGCGCGGCGGCCAGCGCCGTGTTCATGAGCACGCCGTCGACCCCCTGCTCCATGGTGACGCACGCGTCGGACGCCGTGCCCACGCCGGCGTCCACGATCACCGGCACGTCGAGGCGGCGCTTGAGGATGCGGATCGTGACCGGGTTGAGCAGGCCGAGGCCGCTCCCGATCGGCGAGGCGAGGGGCATGACGGCCGCCACGCCCGCCTCCTGGAGCTTGAGGGCGGTGACCAGGTCGTCGTTCGTGTACGCGAGGACCGTGAAGCCCTCCTCGACGAGGGCCCGGGCGGCGACCAGGAGCTGCTCAACGTCCGGGAACAGCGTCTCCTTGTCGCCGATGACCTCGAGCTTGACCCAGTCGTGGAGCCCGGCCTCGCGGCCCAGCCTCGCATAGCGGATCGCGTCCTCGGCATCATAGCAGCCGGCCGTGTTGGGGAGCAGGAAGAACTCCTCCGGGTCCAGGTGATGGAGGAGGCTCTCTCGCTTCGAGGCGTCCAGGTCCACCCGGCGGACGGCGACCGTGACGATCTCCGTGCCCGACGCGCGCAGCGCCTGTACCATCGTCTCGGGCGCGTCGTACTTCCCCGTTCCGACGATGAGACGCGACCGGAAGGACCTGCCCGCGATCGTGAGCGGCTCGTCGAGCCGCGCCAGCGCCTCGGAGCCGGGATCCTGCTGCAGTACGGTGCTCATCTATGTCTCTCCTCGCTCGATACGGAAGTCGAATCCGCTCAGCCGCCTCCGACGAAGCGGACGATCTCCACCCGGTCGCCCGCACCCACCCGGACGTCGTCCAGGTCGGCGCGCCGCACGACCCGCCGGTTGAGCTCGACGACCACCGCGCGCCGGTCCACGTCCAGCCGCTCCAGCAGTCCGGCCACGGACAGCCCATCGGGGACCCGGCGGGACTCGCCGTTGACCTCGATCTCGATGCCGGCTTCGTTCACCTCGCTTCCCCCGGTTCCAGAGCGCGCGCCAGAGCGACCGCCGCCTCCACCGGCGAGGTCGCGGACCACACGGCCCGGACCACGGCGATCCCGGAGGCGCCGGCCCTCACCACGTGGGGAACGCGCCACAGATCGATCCCGCCGATGGCCACGATGGGGAGGTCGACCGCGCGGCAGGCGGCGATGCGATCGCCGCCTCCGGGCTCCACGTCGCGGTGGGAGGGCGTCGCGAAGATCGTACCCAGGACGAGGTAGTTCGCTCCGTCCCGGGCCGCCGCCCGCGCCTCCTCCGGTCCGTGCACCGAGGCGCCGATCGCCAGGCGGCCGGCCGCCACGGTCACGGCTTCCCGCACCGGGAGGGCTCGCGACCCGAGCTGCGCGGCGTGCGCCCCCGCCGCCAGCGCCACATCGAGCCGCTCGTTGACCACCACCCAGCCGCCGTGGCGGCGCGCCGCCTGCGCCAGCCGTTCGGTGAGCCCGTACACATCCCGTCCCGTCGCGCCCGGTAGCCTCAGGTGGAGGGCCAGCGCCGGTCCGCAGCGCTCGCGCATCCGGGCCGCGGTCCGGGCGAAGTCGGCGCGTGCGGCGACCGCGGGCGTGATGAGCACGTGCAGGGGAGGCATCCGGCGCCCCTCCCGGGCGCTCACACGAAGCGCTGGCCCGGCCGGGCCCCGCGCCCGCGCACCCATGCCCCGGCGCCCATCCGCCGGCCGCCGGCGGGCTTGACCTCGCCGATCTCGACCGCGCCGGACCCGGCGGCCACGAGCAGCACGCCTCGCGGGTCCGCCACCAGGACCGTACCCGGGCCGGGCGCGGGCCCCGCGCCGGACGTCCCGGCCGGCCCGCCCTCCACGAACGCATCCGTCCTCGGCCGCGGCCGGAACAGCTGCACGGCCAGCGGCCCGGCATCGGATCCCGCCCCGGCCTCGAGCAGGCTCCAGGCCGCCGGCCACGGGTCGCAGCCCCGGATCCAGCGCCCGATGTCTTCGGCGGACAGGGACCAGTCGATCCGGACCGTCTCCCGGTCCAGCTTGGGCGCGTACGTGGCGTGCCCGTGATCCTGCTCGCGGGCCTCCACCGTTCCCTCCTCCAGTCCGTCGAGCACGTCGATCAGCAGCGCCGCCCCCAGCTCCGAGAGGGTCCCGAACAGCTCGCCGGCCGTGGTCTCGGGTCCCAGCGGAACGGCCTCCTGGGCCAGGATCGGACCCGCGTCCAGCTCGCGGACCAGGCGGATGATCGTCACGCCACTCTCCCGATGTCCGCGGATGACGGCCCAGTTGATCGGGGCGGCGCCCCGGAGCTCGGGGAGCAGGGAGGCGTGTACGTTGATGGTGCCACGCGGCGGCGCCTCGAGCACCGGCTCGGTGAGGATCTCCCCGTAGGCCGCCACGACCGAGATGTCGGCCTCCAGCGCCGCCATCCGGGCCATGAACTCGTCGCCGCGGGGCTTCTCGGGCTGGAGGAGGGGGAGGTCCGCGGACACGGCGGCCTCCTTGACGGGGGTGGCGCGGAGGGATCGACCGCGGCCGGCCGGGCGGTCCGGCTGGGTGACCACGCCGGCGACCGTGTGCCCGGAGCCGAGAAGGGCCCGGAGGGACGGCAGCGCGTAGTCCGAGGTGCCCCAGAACAGGACGCGCATGCCCGTCACGCCCTGGCGCCGCCCGGGACCGTCAGGACCGGCCCGCGCCGACCTCGCCGCTCTCCTCCCGCTTGGCCCACTTGTCCAGGAGAAGCTTGCGCTTGAGGGGGCTCAGGTGATCCAGGAAGAGCACGCCGTTCAGGTGGTCGAGCTCGTGCTGCAGGCAGCGGCTCAGCATGCCCCCGGCCTCGATCCGGACCGGCTCGCCATCCGGGTCCAGGCCCGTGATCACGATGCTCTCGGCCCGCTCGACGATGTCGGCCAGGCCGGGGATGCTCAGGCAGCCCTCCTCGCCCTTGGAGGAGCCGCTCCGCGACTCGATGCGGGGGTTCACGAGGGCGCCGGACGATTGCTCCTCGTCGCGGACGTCGTACACGAACACGCGCAGAGGGATGCCCACCTGGGGCGCCGCCAATCCCACGCCGTCGGCCGCGTACATCGTGTCCCGCATGTCGCGGATGAGGGCGCGGAGCTCCCGGTCCACCGCCTCGACGGGATCGCACTCCCGCCGGAGGATCGGATCGCCGAGGGTCCGAATGTCCAGCACGCTCATCGCTCTCCCGTGGTGCGACTGCCGCTCACTCGCCGAGCTTGCGGCCCACCTTGCCGCGCTCGACCTCGAGCCGCGTGTCGTCCCCTGTCTTGATCGTCACCCGATCGTCCTCGACGTGGATGATACGGCCGATGATGCCGCCCAGGGTGACCACTTCGTCCCCCTTCTCGAGCCCGGCGACCATCTCCTCGTGCTCCTTCTGCTGCTTACGCTGCGGCCGGATCAGGAGGAAGTAGAAGATCGCGAAGATCGCGGCGAACATGATCAGCGTTCCCCACGGGCTCGCGCCGCCTCCCTGGGGGCTGGCCATCAGTGCGGGCAGGATGTGGGGCGTCACGCTGTCCTTCCTTGGCTCGTGTGGGACCGGATTCGGATACCGGGGCTCTTCAGCGATGTTCCCGATCGACGGGGCCTTCGGGACGATCCACCGACGCGACCGGGGTGGGCGGCCAGCCTCAAACGGCCGCCTCGCGGTAGCGGGTCAGCCAGTCGTCCGCCCACGACTCGAACTCGTCCCGCAGGATCGCCCGGCGTGCCCGCGAAGTCAAATCCAGCAGGAAGCGGACGTTGTGCAGGGAGAGAAGCCTCAATCCGAGCAGCTCGTCGCACGAGAACAGGTGGCGGAGATAGGCCCTCGAGTAGTGCCGGCACAGCTCGCACGAGCACGCCGGATCGAGCGGCCTCGGATCGTCCGCGAAGCGGGCCACCTTCACGTTGACCTTGCCGAGGGACGTGAAGGCGGTGCCGTTGCGCCCGTTCCGGGTGGGAGCGACGCAGTCGAACATGTCGACCCCCCGCCGGATCGCCTCGAGCACGTCCTCGGGGTAGCCGACGCCCATCAGGTAGCGCGGCGCCTCCCGTGGGAGCCGCGGCTCGCACGCCTCCAGGATGGCCAGGGTGACGCCGTGGGGCTCCCCGACCGACAGGCCGCCGATCCCCACGCCGGGCCACGGGCCCAGTGACAGGGTGCGCTCCAGCGCCTCCAGCCGGAGCTCGGGGAAGGAGGCGCCCTGAAAGATCGGGAACAGGAGCCCCGGGGACCCCGGCGGCAGGGCCACCCCCGCCCCCGCGTCGCCGAGCTCGCGGGGGGGCTCGCCCGCGGCGAGCCCCTGGTGCCGCTCCCGGCAGCGCTCCAGCCAGGCCAGCGAGCGCTCCACGGCGCGCCGGGCCGTGGGGAGGTCGGCCTCCCCGGGCGGACACTCGTCCAGGGCCATCATCACGTCCGACCCGAGCGCGGCCTGGATCTCGACCGCCTTCTCCGGCGTGAGCCGGTGCCGGGAGCCGTCCAGGTGGCTCTGGAAGGTGACGCCCCCGTCGTCCACCTCGTTGATCCGGGCCAGGGAGAAGACCTGGAAGCCGCCCGAGTCGGTGAGGATGGGGCGCTCCCAGTGCATGAACGGGTGCAGCCCCCCCAGGCCGGCCACCACGCCGACCCCCGGTCTCAGGTACAGGTGGTAGGCGTTGGCCAGCACGATCTCGGCCCCCGCGCCCAGAAGGTCCTCGGGGGTGAGCGCCTTCACGGTCCCCTGGGTGCCCACCGGCATGAACGCCGGCGTGTGCAGGATCCCCGAGCGCAGCCGCAGGGTCCCGGCCCGGGCCGCGCCGCTCGTCCCGTCCAGCCGGTAGCCGCCGACCCCGAGGGACCGGTCGTCGGCCACCGCGCCGCCCTCGACCTCCGGCCGGGTGACCTCGGCGAACTCGCCGCTCCGGGGCCCGTCGGGGCTCACAGGACCACCATGGCGTCGCCGTAGGAGTAGAAGCGGTATTCGCGCTCCACGGCGTGCCGGTAGGCCGCCAGCACTCTCTCCCGGCCGGCCAGGGCCGACACCAGCATGAGCAGGCTCGAACGCGGCAGGTGGAAGTTCGTGATCAGGCGGTCCACCGCCCGGAACCGATAGGGTGGATGGATGAACAGATCCGTCTCCCCCTCGCCCGCGGCGAAGCGCCCTTCCCCGTCCACCACCGTCTCCAGGGTGCGCGTCGCCGTCGTGCCCACGGCCCATACGTGGCCGCCGGCTTCTCGCACGCGATTCAGCCGCGCTGCCGCCTCCGACCCCACCCGGTAGCGCTCGGCGTGGAGGTGGTGGTCCCGGGGACGCTCGGCATCGACCGGGCGGAAAGTGCCGATCCCCACGTGCAGCGTGATCCGCACGATCTCGACCCCCCGGGCCGACAGCTCCTCGAGCAGCTCCCCGGTGAAATGGAGCCCGGCGGTCGGGGCGGCCACGCTGCCGGTGTGGGCGGCGTAGACGGTCTGGTAGCGCTCCCGGTCCTCGGGCTCCGGCTCCCGGCCCAGGTAAGGCGGAAGCGGGACCTCCCCGTGGCGCTCGACCAGCTCTCTCGGATCGCTCGCCCCTTCCAGGCGCACGATCCGGCCGCCGTCCTCCGTGGAATCGAGGATCGCGACCTCGAAGCCGGGGGCCACCACGACCCGCCGGCCGGGCTTGAGCTTGCCGCCGGGCCGCACGAGGGCCCGCCAGGTGCGCCCGCTGTCATCGCCCTCCTCGCGCCGGAGCAGGAGGACCTCGACGGAGGCGCCGGTCGGCTTGCGGCCGCGCAGCCGGGCCGGGAACACCCGCGTGTCGTTGAGCACCAGGGCGTCCCCCGGAGGGACCATGGAGCGGATGTCCCGGAAGCGGAGATCCCGCAGGTCACGTCCGGAGCGGTCCAGGACCAGGAGACGGCTCGCATCGCGCCGGGCGGAAGGGTGGCGCGCGATCAGCGAGTCGGGGAGGTCGTACTGGAAGTCGGACGTCCTGAGGGCGGAAGGGCTCGCCGTCTCCGCGCCGGGAGCCGTCGCCCCTCTCACGCTTCCGGGTCGAACAGGGAGGACTGCCCGCCCCCCTGGCCGCCCTCGGGGAGCCGGTAACCGAAGCGGCGGTAGGCCTTGGCGGTCGCCACCCGGCCCCGGCTGGTCCGCTGCACGTAGCCGTTCTGGATGAGGTAGGGCTCGTAGACCTCCTCCAGCGTTCCCGCGTCCTCTCCCACGGCCACCGCCAGGGATTCGACCCCCACCGGACCGCCCTCGAAGCTCTCGATGATGGCCCGAACCACGCGCGTGTCCATCTCGTCCAGTCCATACTCGTCCACGTTGAGCATGTCGAGGCCGCGGCGTGCCGTGTCGACGTCGACCGTGCCGTCCGCCTCGACCTCGGCGTAGTCGCGCACGCGGCGCAGGATGCGGTTGGCGATCCGCGGGGTCCCGCGCGAGCGCCGCGCGATCTCGGCCGCTCCCTCGGCCGAGGCCGGCACCCCCAGGATGCGGGCCGAGCGCTCGACGATGGAGCGCAGGTCCTCCTCCGGGTAGAAGCCGAGACGCTCGATGATCCCGAACCGGGCACGCATGGGGGCCGTGAGCAGTCCGAACCGGGTCGTCGCCCCGACGAGCGTGAAGCGCTCGATCTGCATGGAGACGGTCCTGGCGCGCGGTCCCTCTCCCAGCCGGACCTCGATGCGGAAGTCCTCCATGGCCGGGTACAGGAACTCCTCGATCACGGGCCTGAGCCGGTGAATCTCGTCGATGAAGAGGATGTCGCGCGGCTCCAGGTTGGTGAGGAGTGCGGCCAGGTCTCCCGGCTTCTCGAGCACCGGCCCGGAGGTGAGCTTGATGTTGACGCCGAGCTCCCTCGCCAGCAGCCGCGCGAGCGTGGTCTTCCCGAGGCCCGGCGGGCCGAAGAACAGGGTGTGGTCCAGCGCCTCTCCGCGTCCGAGGGCGGCCTCCAGGTAGACCCGGAGGCTCTGCTTGACGCCCTCCTGGCCCACGAAGTCGGCCAGCCGGTCGGGACGGAGCGAGGACTCGACCCGCGCCTCGGCCCCGAGCACGTCGGGTGTGGTGATCTCGGACCGTTCGCTCATCCCACCCTCACACGTGCTGCAGCGCGAGGCGCACCAGCTCCTCCACTCCCACCTCGCGCCCATCCAGGGACCGCCGGGCGCGGTGCACGGCGTCCTCGCTGTCCCGAGCTCCGTAGCCGAGGCTGCGCAGGGCCTGCACGGCCTCCAGCGCCGCGCCCGTTCCGACCTCGGGCTCCTCCTCGGAGACCAGGTCGTCCAGCTTGTCGGCCAGCTCCACGGCGATGCGCTCGGCCGTCTTCTTGCCGACGCCGCTCACCGTGCGCAGCACGTCGTGGTCCTTGGCCCGTATGGCCCGCACGATCCGCCCCCCCGGCAGCGAGCCGAGCAGGGCCAGGGCGAGCCGGGGGCCCACGCCGCTGGCCGTCTGGAGGCGAAGGAAGAGCTCCCGGTCGCGGGCGCCCGCGAAGCCATACAGCTCCAGGGCGTCGTCCCGCACGACCAGGGCCGTGTGCAGCTCGACCTCGTCGTCCATGGGGGGCAGGCGGTCCAGCACGGTGGCGGGCACCAGCACTTCGTATCCCAGGCCCGATACGGTGAGGACCTCGACGCGGTCGGTGCCCACCGCCAGGAGCCGCCCCCGGATGCGGCGGATCATCGGCTCACCGGGCCAGCGGCCCTACGCCGACCATGAGATGGCAGAGGGCCGCGGCGCAGCCGTCGGCGGCATCGGCCGGCTCGGGCGGGCTGGCCAGGCCCAGGTGCTGCTGGACCATGAACGCCACCTGGTCCTTGGCTGCGTTTCCGTTGCCGACCACGGCCTTCTTGATCGTGGCGGGCGGGTACTCGGCCACCTCCATCTCGAACAGGGCCACGGTGAGGAGGATGGCGCCGCGAGCGTGCCCGAGGACCGCGGCGGTGCGGGCGTTGCGGCCATGGAACACGTCCTCTACCGCGACGCAGGTCGGCCGGAGCCGCTCCAGCACCTCCTGCAGGCCCCGATGGATCTGTACGAGTCGGTCGGGGAGGGGGGTGTCCGCATCGGCACGCAGCACGCCGCATTCCTCGAGGGTGAAGCCTCCCCCGGCCCGGGCGACCAGCCCGTAGCCCGTGACGTGGCTACCGGGATCGATCCCGAGGACTCTCAGGAGCCGGCCGACTCCATGGCCGCGAGGGCCTCCTCGTCCACTTCGAAGTTCGACCACACCTTCTGCACGTCGTCGTGGTCCTCGATCTCCGACAGGAGCTCGAGCAGGCGCTCGGCCTGCCGACCCTCGACCCGCATGGTCGACTTGGGCACCATGGCCAGGCCGGACTCCCGGATCTCGAGGCCCCGCGCCCGCAGCGCCTCGGCGACTTCGTGGAAGCGGGCCGCGGAGGTCTGGATGCGGTACGCATCTCCGTCACGCGTCATGTCATCGGCGCCGGCCTCGAGGGCCGCCTCGAGCGCCACGTCCTCATCGTAGTGCCCGGCGTCCAGCCACACCTCGCCGACCCGGTCGAACATCCACGCCACCGAGCCGTCACGCCCCAGGTTGCCGTCGTAGCGCTCGAGGAGGTAGCGCAGCTCCTGAACGGTGCGGTTGGCGTTGTCGGTGACGCATTCCATGAACAGGGCGGCGCCGCCGGGTCCGTACCCCTCGTAGGTGACCTCCTGGTAGTCGACCCCCGGGAGCTCGCCCGTGCCGCGCTGGATGGCGCGCTCGATGTTCTCGTTGGGCATGTTCTCGGCCTGCGCGTTGTCGATGGCGGTGCGCAGGCGCGGATTGAACCCCGGATCGCCGCCACTCTCCCGGGCCGCCACCGCGATCTCCCGGCCCAGCTTGGCGAACAAGCGACCCTTCTGCTTGTCGTTCCTGCCCTTCTGGCGCTTGATCTTGGACCACTTGCTGTGACCTGACAACCGGATGCTCCCCCGTGGAATGCCCGAGTGGTGCGAAGCCGCTCCGGGAGCCCGCCGTCGGGCTCGCGCGGGGCCCGTGCTCCCGGAATTTCTCTACCCTCCGCGCCGGGGCGTGTGCCCCGGCGCGGACGGCCCCTCAGGAGGCCTGGCGCTCCTCCTGCGACCGGGCGATGACCCGCTCGGTCACGTCGGCCGGCGCGCGCTCGTAGCCGTGCAGCCGCCGGGCGTGCATGCCCTTGCCGTGGGTGAGGGAGCGCAGCGCCGCCGAGTATCGGTACAGCTCGGCCTGGGGGACCATGGCCCGGACGAGCTGCAGGTGGCCGCGGGCCTCGATGCCCAGGACCCGGCCCCGGCGACCGTTCAGGTCGCCGATGATGTCGCCCATGTACTCCTCGGGCGTGGTGACCTCGATCTCCATGATCGGTTCGAGCAGCACCGGCCCCGCCTTCTGGGCCACGTGCTTGAACGCCATGGAGCCGGCCACCTTGAACGCCTGCTCGGAGCTGTCCACCGAGTGGTGCGAACCGTCGTACACCTCGGCCTGGAAGTCCACGACGGGGTAGCCGGCCAGCACCCCTCGAGCGGCGGCCTCCCGGATGCCGTGGTCGACGGCGGACACGAACTTGTTGGGGATCACGCCCCCCTTGATCGCATCCACGAACTCGTAGTCGGATCCATGCGGCAGGGGCCTGAGCCGCACCCAGCAGTCCCCGTACTGGCCCCGTCCACCCGTCTGCTTCTTGTAGCGGCCCTGCCCCTCGGCCTCCCTGGTGAGCGTCTCACGGTAGGGGATGCGCGGCTCCTCGGTCTGGACCTCCACTCCGTACTTCCGGAGCAGCTTCTCCAGGGTGACGTTCAGGTGGAGCTCCCCGAGCCCCCTCGCGATCGTCTGGCCCAGCTCGGAATCGAACGCGGCCCGGAAGGTGGGATCCTCTTCGTGAAGACGCGTCAGCCCTGTCGAGAGCCGGTCCTCGTCGCCACGGGACGCCGGGGCCACGGCCACGGCGATGTCCGGCTCCGGCCAGTCGATGGTCTGCAGCCGGAGCGGCCTGGATTCCGAGGCGAGGGTGTCGCCCGTATGCGTGACCTTGAGCTTGGCGACCACCCCGATGTCGCCGGCGTGCAGCCGACCGACCTCGAGCCGCTCGGACCCGTTCGGGATCGCCAGGTGCGTGATCCGCTCGCTGCCGGAGCGGCTGGCGTTGGCCAGGGAGTCTCCATTCGAGACCGTGCCCGAGAACACGCGGAAGTAGCTGAGCTCGCCGGCGTGCGGCTCGGCCGTCGTCTTGAACACCAGAGCCGTCGCCGACTCCGAGTCCGAGCCGGTCAGCTCCACGGGCTCGCCGTCCCGATCCTCGGCCAGGTACGGCCCCGCCTCGTTGGGAGACGGCAGCAGCTCGACCAGCTTGTTGAGCACCGCGCGCACGCCCCAGCCGCTCCGCGCCGAGCCGCAGAAGATCGGGAACAGCTCGCCGCGGCGCATGGCCGCGGCCATCGCCGACAGGACCCGCTCCCTGTCCAGCTCCTCGCCCTCCAGGTACG
>Ga0307440_1000187_pt1 | contig 28775 bp, 26 predicted proteins | sample SalMarWE160410MG_FD_202150 | JGI IMG/M metagenome (GOLD analysis project Ga0307440, IMG submission 202150) | Salt marsh sediment microbial communities from the Plum Island Ecosystem LTER, Massachusetts, United States - WE1604-10 | ecosystem: Environmental > Aquatic > Marine > Intertidal zone >...
TGGCGCGCCCGGCGGGACTCGAACCCACGGCCTTCAGGTCCGCAACCTGACGCTCTATCCACTGAGCTACGGGCGCGCGCGAGGCGATGGCGGAGAGGGAGGGATTCGAACCCTCGGAGCAGGTTACCCCACTCGGCGGTTTAGCAAACCGCTGCACTAGACCTCTATGCGACCTCTCCGCACGGGTCGTGCGTCGGGACTCCGAACGCCGCCGGAGAATACCAGATGCGCCACGGCAGACGAGCGTGAACGGGCCGCCCGTGCCCGTCGCCATCCGGCACGATCAGCCACCGAGCGAGCGGCGCGAGGGTGTCTCCCGGGCGCATCGAGGTTGACGACGGGCACGGCAAACCGGTACCGTCCAAAGCACCGATGTGCGCCATCTATCTCTTTACCTGCCCGGTGTGACCAACCCCGGAGGCTGAACGGCCCGGGATTGCGGGTCATGCCGGGTGAGCAGAGGTCCCAGACCTCTGCTTTTTTTGTTCCTGTTCGAGATGTCGTGACGGCGACCAAGCGAAGGAACCGACCAGATGTTCGTGGTGATGCGGTCCGGGGCAACCGAGGCCGAGGTGATCGGGGTCAAGGGCCTCATCCTCGCGGAGGGCCTGACGCCGTTCGAGAGCACCAGCGCGGGCCGGACGCTGATCGCGCTGGTGGGCGAGATCGGGCGACGGCGTGAGCAGCTTCGGACGGCCCTGGAGGCGATGCCCGGGGTGACGGCGGTGACTCCGATCTCGACGCCCTACAAGCTCGTGTCGCGGGAGCTCCAGCCGGAGGATACGGTCATCCGGGTGCTTGACGCGGCGATCGGCGACGGGTCGCTGACGGTGATGGCCGGCCCGTGCTCGATCGAGAGCCGCGACCAGCTGATGGAGACGGTCGACTTCGTTGCCGCGCACGGCGCGACGGTCATCCGGGGCGGTGCCTTCAAGCCGCGAAGCAGCCCGTACAGCTTCCAGGGCCTGGGCGTGGAGGGTCTCCGCTACCTCGCGGAGGCACGCCAGCGGACCGGGTTGCCCGTGATCACGGAGGTGATGGAGCCGTCCCAGGTGGACATCGTCGCCGAGTACGCCGACATCCTCCAGGTGGGCACCCGCAACATGCAGAACTTCTCGCTGCTCCTGGCCTGCGGCCGGGCCGGGCGGCCGGTGATGCTCAAGCGAGGCTTCGGTGCGACGATCGAGGAGTGGCTGATGGCCGCGGAGTACATCGCGTCGGCTGGCAACCCCCAGATCATCCTGTGCGAGCGCGGGATCCGGACGTTCGAGACGTCGACCCGGAACACGCTCGACCTGACAGCAGTGCCCCTGATGCACCACCTGACGCACCTGCCGGTGGTCGTCGACCCGTCGCACGCGACGGGCAAGCGCTGGCTGGTCAAGCCGATGGCGATCGGCGGGGTCGCCGTGGGCGCCGACGGGATCATGGTCGAGGTCCATCCACGCCCCGACGAGGCCCTGTCCGATGCCGAGCAGCAGCTCGACCTCGAAGGCTTCGAGAGCCTGATGACCGCACTGGTCGCCGTCCACGAGCACGTCAAGGATCTTCACGGGGACCTCGTCCGCGTCGACGAGACGCCCGTCGTGACCGGTCCGGAGCGCTGATCGGATGGCGATCGTGCCCGGAGGTGGACCTCCCGGTGAGATGCCCGCCGCCATCCCCGACGCGAATGGCGAGGAAGCGCTCGTGGTCCGGCCGGCCGCGCGGCTGCGGGGCCGGCCGGCCCTCCCCGGTGACAAGTCGATCTCACACCGGGCGCTGCTGCTCGCGCTGCTGGCCGAAGGCGAGTGCCGGATCGCAGGGGCCGGCGACGGCCAGGACGTCCGGAGCACCGCGAGCCTGATCGCCGCGCTGGGTGCCGTGGTCGAGCGCACCGCCGAGGACGAGGGACGGGTCGACTACCGGGTGACCTCGCCTGGCGGTCGCGCGCTGGCGGAGCCCGAGGCGATCCTCGACTGCGGCAACTCAGGCACGACCGCCCGGCTCGCCGCGGGCCTGCTCGCCGGCCGTCCGCTGTTCGCCGTCCTCGACGGCGATGCATCGCTCCGCTGTCGTCCGATGGGCCGCGTCGTGGAACCGCTCCGCCGGATGGGTGCCGTCTTCGCCGGTCGCGACGACGCCACGCGGCTGCCGCTGGCGATCACCGGGCGCGAGGCGCTGTCCCCGGTCTCGTACGAGACGCCGGTGCCCAGCGCCCAGGTGAAGTCGGCGATCCTGCTTGCCGGCCTGGCCGCGGAAGGCGAGACGTGGGTCACGGAGCGGATCGCCACCCGCGATCACACCGAGCGGATGCTCCGCGCCCGCGGCGTGGCCGTCGACGAGGGATCGGCCCCGGATGGACGTCACACGGTCCGGATCGCCGGACCGAGCTCGGTGGCGGCCATCGACGACGTCGTCCCGACCGACCCGTCGGCCGCGGCATTCTGGCTGGTGGCCGCCGCCATCCACCCCGATGCCGAGCTCCGGCTCGAAGGGGTCAGCACGAACCCCACCCGGCGTGCCATCATCGACATCCTCAGGCGCATGGGCGCCGACATCGAGGAGTACGCTCGGCCCGCACCCGGCGGTCCGGACGGTGAGCCCCTCGCCGATCTCGTGGTGCGGTCCAGCGCGCTTCGGGCGGTCGACCTGTCTCCAGCCGACGTGGCGGCGGCGATCGACGAGGTCCCGATCCTCGCCCTGGCGGCTACCGCGGCGTCGGGCACGACCCGCATCCGAGGCGCAGGGGAGCTGCGCCACAAGGAGTCCGACCGGATCGCCGGGATCGCGGACGGGCTCACGGCGCTCGGCGCTCGCGTCCGCGTGGACGGCGACGACATCGACATCATCGGGGGTGGGCCGCTCACCGGCGCCGTCACCGACACACACGACGACCACCGGCTCGCGATGACGTTCGCGATCGCGGGCCTCATCGCCGCGGGCGAGACGGTCGTCCGCCGGTCCACGTCGGCGGCGATCTCGTATCCCGGCTTCTTCCGCGAACTCGAAGGGGTGCGAGCATGACGAAGCGAGTCGTCCTCATCGGCCACCCGGTGGCCCATTCGCTGTCCGGGGCGATGCAACAGGCCGCCTTCGACGAGCTCGGCATCGAGGCTCGATACGAGCTCTGGGATCGGCCGCCGATCGAGCTGGCCGATGCGGTCACCGAGCTGCGCGAGGACGAGTTCCTGGGCGCCAACGTCACGATCCCCCACAAGGAGCGGGTCGTGCCGCTGGTCGATCGGCTCACCGACGAGGCGCACGCGACGGGCGCGGTCAACACGCTCACCCGCGAGGGCCACAAGCTGGTTGGCCACAACACCGACGTGGAGGGGTTCAAGGTAGCCCTGGACAAGCTCGTCGGGCGCCAGAAGATGCCTCGCCTGGCGGTCGTGCTGGGCAGCGGGGGCGGTGCCCGGGCGGTCGTCTACGGGTTGATCCGCGAGGGTTTCCAGCGGGTCGTGGTGTTCAACCGCCACCTCCATCGAGCCGAGGGGATGGTCAAGCACTTCAATCGCAGCGCGGCGCACATGGAGCTGCGCGCCATGCCGTGGCACGAGTCGATCATCGAGGCGGAGCTGGCCAAGACCAAGGTCCTGGTGAACGCGACCTCGATCGGGCTCGACGGCGACGAGTCACCGCTTCCGGCCGAGATTCTGCCCCCGGACCTCCTGGTGCTCGACCTCCTCTACGCCCGGACCCGCCTGCTGCGCGACGCCGCGGCTGCCGGCTGCACGGTGTCGGACGGCGAGACGATGCTCCTCCACCAGGGGGCAGCCGCGTTCACTCTGTGGACCGGCCAGCCGGCGCCGCTGGAGACGATGGGGGCGGCGCTGGCCGAGGCGCGGGCGCACGGGGTGCGGTCCGCGGAGGGCGAGCCCACCGGCTCTCCCGCCGACGAGGTGCCGATGGCCGAGACGGCATCCTCCGGCGAAGGCACGCCGTCGAAGTCTGGCTCATCCGAAGCTGCACCGTCCGAAGCCTCGGCGTCCGGAACCCCGGCTGCCGGGGGCGCGGGCGCCGAGCCGTCTTCGAGCTAGGCGGCGGCGCACGTCCGTGGACCGGTTCCGGTTCCTCACGTCCGGCGAGAGCCACGGTCCCATGCTGGGCGTGGTGATCGAGGGCGTGCCGGCGGGCCTGGCGCTCACCGAGGACGACCTGGCGGTCGATCTCGCCCGCCGTCAGCGGGGGTACGGACGGGGCGCCCGGCAGTCGATCGAGCACGACCGGGCGCGGATCCTGGGCGGCGTCCGCCACGGGCGAACCCTCGGCTCGCCGATCCTGCTCGAGGTAGACAACCGCGACTGGGCGAACTGGACGAAGGTGATGCAGGTCGGGCCGCTGTCCGAGGCGGAGGAGGCCGAGCTGGCGTCGCTTGCGGCGGAGGGCAACAAGCGCGCTCGGCCGATCACGCGCGTCCGGCCCGGTCACGCGGACCTCGCCGGCGCCCTCAAGCACGGTTTCACCGACGTCCGCAACGTGCTCGAGCGCTCGTCGGCGCGCGAGACGACGGCGCGGGTTGCCGCGGGCGGCATCGCCCGGACGTTCCTGCGCGAGCTCGGGATCGAGACCTGGTCGTTCACGGCCGAGGTGGGGGGCATCGCCGTCGATCCGGCCCGGGCCACGCGGGCGCGCGACGAGGCCGACGCCTCTCCCCTGCGGTGCCCGGACCCTGACGCCGAGGCGGCGATGATCGCGCGCATCGACGAGGCGCGCTCCAACGGCGACACGGTGGGCGGCGTGTTCGAGGTAGTGGTCCACGGGGTGCCGATCGGGCTCGGCAGCTACGTCCACTGGGACCGGCGGCTGGACGCCGCGCTGGCCGGGGCCGTGATGAGCATCAACATCGTCAAGGGCGTCGAGCTCGGGCTCGGGTTCGAGCAGACACGCCGCTTCGGGTCGGCGGTGCACGACGTGATCGAGGGCCGGCGCGACGACGGGTCGTGGATCCACCGCACCAACAACGCGGGCGGGCTCACGGGCGGCGTGACCAACGGCGAGCCGATCGTCGTCCGCGGCGCCGTCAAGCCGATCTCGACCCTGGCCCACCCGCTGCCAACGGTGGACCTGGTGACCGGCGAGCCCGTCGATCAGGCGCATTACGAGCGGAGCGACATCTCGGTCGTGCCGGCGGCCGGCGTCATCGGCGAGGCCATGGTCATGCTCACGCTGGCACGGTTCGTGCTCGAGAAGACGGGCGGTGACTCCATGATGGAGGTCATCGACAACCTCAGCCGCTACCGCGAGCGGGTCGGCGCGCCGGCGAGGGGGTCCGATGCGAACGCGCAAGCCGGGCTGGATGCCTCGGCCGTCGAGGCCGGCTCCGGCGGCGACGACTGATCGGCGATGGACCTCGTCCTGATCGGGCTCCCAGGCAGCGGCAAGAGCGCCGTCGGGCGCCGCCTGGCAACCCGTCATGGGGCGGCATTCATCGATCTGGACGACCAGATCGAGCAGGCGGAGGGTTGCCCGATCCCGGAGATCTTCGCCACCGAGGGTGAGGCGGCGTTTCGCGAGCTCGAACGAACGGCCGTGGCCGAGCTCGGTCCTGCCGATCCCGAGCCCCGGCTACGCCGGGTGATCTCGCCGGGCGGGGGCGCGATCATCGACCCGCGCAACCGGTGGGCGCTGTTCCGTGGTCGCCTTCCGGTGTGGCTCGACGTGCGGACCGAGGTCCTCGCCCAGCGGCTCCGCCGCTCCCCGAACGTGCGCCCGCTCGTGCAGGGCGGTGACCCGGTCGGGCGGATCCGGCAGCTGGCGGCGAGCCGCGAGCGCTTCTACGGCGCGGCGATCCGCGTCAACGGCGTGGTGCCGCTGGCTGCGGTCGTGAGCACGGTCGACGGGCTGGTCGCGGACGGCGCCCCCGCGGGCACGACGCTGCTGCGGACGACGACCGCCATCGGCGACATCGTCCTGGGCGCGGGGATCGCGACCGCCGCCGTCGGCGACGCGCTTCGGCGACTCGATGCGCGGCGCGCGGTGGTCGTGTCCGAGCCCGGTGCGTTCGACGCGTTCGGGGCCGGGGTCGTCGAAACGCTCCGTGCCGCCGGCTGGCCGATCGATGTCGTGATGCTGCCGTCGGGGGAGGCGGCCAAGAGCCTGCCGGTGATCGGCGACGCGGCCCGGCAGCTTGCCCGCCTGCGGGTGGAGCGGCGTGACCCGCTGATCGCGATCGGTGGCGGCGCGCTCGGCGACCCGGCCGGGTTCCTGGCCGCCACCTACCTCCGCGGGGTGCCCTGGATCCAGGTACCGACCACGCTGGTGGCGCAGGTGGACTCGTCGATCGGCGGCAAGACCGGCATCGACCTGCCCGAGGGCAAGAACCTGATGGGCGCGTTCCACCAGCCGGCCGCGATCGTGCTCGACGTCGACGCCCTCGGTCCGCTCCCCGCCCGCCAGCACCGGGCGGCGCTGGGCGAGATCGTCAAGATGGCGGCGCTCGGCGACGAGGCGCTGTTCGCGACGCTCGAGACCGACGGCGAGGCTGTGGCACGCGGCGCCGGGGAGGCGTTCGAGGGTGGCGCGATGGCCGAGATCGTGGAACGGTCCGCGTGGGCCAAGGTCGTGGTCGTGGAGGCGGATGAGCGCGAGATGGGCGCGTCCGGTGGGCGGATCACGCTCAATCTCGGCCATACCGTCGCCCATGCGCTCGAGGCAACCGACGGCTACGCCACGCTGCTCCACGGCGAGGCCGTCGGCTACGGGCTGCGAGCGGCCGCGAGGATCGGGCGCGCGCTGGGCGTGACCCCAGCCGGACGCGCGGACCGGATCGAGGGGTTGCTCGACACGCTGGAGCTCGGGCAGGCGCCGCTCCCCTACCCGCCCGGCGAGGTCCTCGCCGCGGCCCGGGCCGACAAGAAGCACCTCGGCGGCAGGCTGCGGTGGGTGCTGCCCGCGGCCGACGGGGTGGTCGTGCGGGACAACATCCCGGCCGACCTGGTCGCCGAGACCGTGACCGGGGTCCTGGCCGGGACCCATCCGCCTGCCGAGACCGGTCGATCAGCCGGGTTGCCGGCGCCACCGGGGGCCGGCGCATGACGCGGCTGCTCGTGCTCCAGGGCCCGAACCTCAACCTGCTGGGCACCCGCGAGCCGGAGATCTACGGCACCCGGACGCTGGACGAGATTCATGCGGGCATCGCGGCGCGCGCGGCCGAGCTCGGCCTCGAGGTCGACACCTTCCAGTCGAACCACGAGGGAGCCCTCATCGACCGGCTGCAGGTCCGCGACTTCGACGCCGCGATCGTCAACGCGGCGGGGCTGACGCACACCTCGGTGTCGTTGCGTGACGCGCTGCTCGCCATCGACCGGCCGTTCTGGGAGGTCCACCTCTCAGATCCCTGGAAGCGCGACGCGTTCCGGCAGGTCAACTTCCTCCATGACATCGCGGCAGGCTCGTTCGCTGGGATGGGCGAGCTCGGCTATCACAGGGCGCTGGAGGCGATCGCCGAATGGTTCGAGGCGCGACGATGACCGGCCGAGGGACGGACGGCGCTCATCGGCCGACACCCGCCGAGCGGGATGACGCCGCGCTCGAGCTGGCCAGGATCCGCGACGAGATCGACCGGCTCGACGTCCGGATCGTGGGGCTGCTCAACGAGCGGGCCGCGCTCGGCCGGGCCGCCGGGCGCGCCAAGCACGTCGCGGCTCGCCGGGCGATCAAGGACCCCGAGCGCGAGCGCGAGGTGCTGCTGCGAGTGGCGATGCAGAACGCCGGACCGATGCCGCAGGCGGACCTGCTGTCCATCTACCGCCGCATCGTGGCGGTCACCCGGGCCCTGGAGTCGCGCGATCGCCTCCGCGACGGCTGATCCACGCTGATGGCCGACGTGCACGCCACGCCCGTCGATCTCGGCCTCGGCCTCCGGCTCCCGCATCCCGACGCCGCCGCCCGCCCCGACCGACGGACGCTCCCGGGCGCCCCCGTCACCCGCTTCGCGCCGGCCCCGACAGGCTTCCTCCACCTGGGACATCTGGTCAATGGGCTCTACACCTGGGGCATCGCCCAGGCGTCCGGCGGGCGCGTGATCCTGCGGATCGAGGACCACGACCGGCAGCGATCCCGGTTGGCATACGAGGCGGACCTGCTCGAGGACCTCGAGCACCTGGGCCTCGAGCCCGACGAGCCGCCGATCACGGCCTTCCGAGCGGGCGTGACCCCCTATCGCCAGTCGGACGCATCGACGGTCTACGCGGAGGCCGTGGACCGGCTGCGCACGGCCGGGCTCGTGTATGCGTGCGGCTGCGCGCGATCCACGTTCGCCGCGTACGAGGCAGCGTGGGGGCGGCGGTGGCACGGGATCGGCTGTCCGGGAGGGTGCCGGGCCCGGGCTCTCCCCGAGGATCGCGGGCTTGGCCTGCGGGTGGCCATCGGTGCGGGCGCGGAGCGCTGGGTGGACCTGCTGGCGGGGCCGATGGCCGACGAGCCGGCGGCCGCCGGGGACCCCCTGGTCCGCGATCGGCTCGGCAACTGGACGTACGCGCTGTGCGTGGTGGTCGACGACATGCGTCACGGCGTCGACCTCGTGGTCCGCGGCCGGGACTTGCTCCACGCAACGGCACCCCAGATCCGGCTGGCCCGGCTGCTGGGCCGCGAGGCTCCCCTGAGGTTCCTCCATCACCCGCTCGTCCGCCATGCCTCGGGGCGCAAGCTGTCGAAGGCCGCGGCCGACACCTCGCTGCGCTCGATGCTCGACGCGGGCCGCACACCTGCACAGCTGTTCGGGCTGGCCGCACGGCTGGCCGGCCTCCAGTCACAGGCCACACCGATCGAGCCCGCGGACCTTGGGGCTGTGTTTGCCTGACCAGTGCACCGAAGGACGCTTGCGGTGGGAGTCGCGAGCACGGACGATGATCTGCGGCAACCACGATGTCCGATCGTCGGGCGCCTGACTCCATGAGCCTCAGCGAGGGACAACCATGCCGCCACGCGTGCCCCTGCCGCCGGTGCCCACCGGCTCCGGCCGGCCGACGATCCTGGCCCGGGTCTATCCCGGCTACCACGAGATCGCCGTCGAGCTGTTCCAGATGGACGCAGAGCTGCTCGCGGAGCACGGCTACATGCCGACGGCTCAGTCGTACGCGGAGGGCCGCTGGCGGACCAGCATCGTGATCCTGGTCATCCTCGCCAGCGCGTTCGTGATCGGGCTGCCGTTCCTGCTGTACATGCTCGCGGTCCGGCCACCCGGCTCCCTCGCGGTCACCTACGAGCTGCACGGTCGGCCACCGGTCGGCGCCTGATCCAGCTGTCGCCGCCGGGCCTCTAGGACAGGCGGAGCCGCGGTCCGTGCGTCCAACCCGGCCCAGCGAACAGCTCGGGACGGTGGGTCAGCACCAGCAGCGTCCGGTCGGTGGCGATGGCGTCGAGGTCCTCGATGAAGCCCCGGGCGTTGGGCTCGTCGAGGTGCTCGGTGGGCTCGTCGAGGATGAGGATCCGGACGTCGGTGAGCAGCGCCCGGGCGAGCGCGAGCCGCTGTCGCTGACCACCTGAGAGCCGCGCGCCATGCTCGCCGACCGCCGTTGCCAGGCCGTCCGGGAGCGATCGGACCCAGTCGAGCAGCCGCGCCGACGCCAGCGCCGCCTCGAGCTCGACGTCGGGTGCGCCGGGTCGGGCCAGCCGCAGGTTGTCGGCGAGGGTGGCGTCGAAGATGTGGGGATCCTGCTCGCACAGGCCGACGCACTCGCGAACAGCGTCGCCGGCCGCTTCACGTACGTCGACCGCACCGTCCGCACCGACGAGCTCGAGCGAGCCGCCGGCCGGATCGAGGAACCGCAGGCAGGCCGCCGCGAGCGTGCTCTTGCCGGCCCCGCTGGGACCGGTCACCACGACCCGGTCACCAGCCCCCACCTCGAGATCGAGCCCGGCCAGCGCGTCCGTCATGGCTCCCGGGTAGCGCAGCCGGAGCCCGCGTGCGCGAAGACCCAGCGGACCGGCGGGGACAGGGCGCGGCACGGCCGGCTCGGGCACGACGTCCGGGCGAGCCATGACGTCGGTCACCCGCCGGGCCGATGACGCAAGGCCCGGCAGCTCGCGGGCGGCGGGAACCAGCGGCGCAACGACCTCGTGGAGCGTGATCGGGGTGAGGGCAACGACCGCGAGCGCGACCACGTCGAGCCGGTCGGCGCGGACGGCGAGGATCCCGATCACCAGCGCCATCCAGGTCGAGGCGCCGGCCGCCACGCCGGCCACGAACCCACCGGCTCCCGCCCCGAACGCCGATCGTCGTTCCGCAGCGGCCAGACGCGCGTCGACCGCCCGGACCTCTTCGATCGCGCGCGCCGCAGCACCGGCGGCGAGGATCTCCTGCGCGCCGGCGACCACGTCGGTCACGGCATCGGCCAGGTCGCCTCGGGCAGGGGCGAGCGCCCCCTCCGAGCGTCGCGACACGGCGGCCGCGGCGAGCGGCGCACCGACGGCGGCCACCAGCAGCCCACCGGCGACCGCGATGCCCGCGGCCGGCACCAGCCACCCGATCAGGAGCACGGTGGCAGCCGCCACGACCATCGTCGACCCGTACGGCAGCAGCACCCGCAGCCAGAGATCCGCCAGCCGATCGACGTCGCCGACCAGGCGTGACAGCAGGTCACCGGACCGGAGCTCGGCGAGGCCCGCCGGCGCCAGCCGGACAAGCCGCGCGTAGATCGTGGCGCGCAGCTCGCTCAGCACGCGGAACGCGGCGTCGTGGGCGGTGAGCCGCTCGGCATACCGGAGCACGCCGCGGGCGATCCCGAACGCGCGCACGGAGGTGACGGCGACGAACAGGGTCAGGATCGGCGGCTGCTGGGCAGCCCTCGAGATCAGCCAGGCCGAGGTGGCCGCAAGGCCGATCGCCGCCCCCGCCGCGCCGACCCCGGCCGCAAGGGACAGCAGGAGCCGAGGCGTCACCGGGCGCCCGAGGCGGAGGATCGCCACCAGCGCCCTCACGGGACCATCGCCTCCGCCGGCGCCGCCCAGCGCACCTCGATCCACCGGTCGGCGCCGGCCACCGCGCCCGGCCGGTGCGCGACCAGGACGACTGCCGCGCCGTCGCTGGCCGCCCGGCGCACAGCCCGCATGACGGTCGCTTCCGCGGTCTCATCGAGGCCCGCGGTCGGCTCGTCGAGCAACAGGATCGGCGCCCGTCGCACGAGAGCCCGGGCGATCCCGACCCGGCGTCGCTGGCCGCTCGAGAGGCCGCTCCCCCGCTCTCCGATGAGCCGGTCCCCGCCCACCTCATCGAGCCCGACCGCGGCGAGCGCCGCATCGACCGCCGAATCGTCGGCATCGGGCGCTCCCAGACGGATGTTGTCGGCCACCGTCCCGGCGAACAGCCACGGCCACTGGGGCACCCAGGCGGCCTGGGCGTGCCAGCGCTCCCGATCGAGATCGCGGACCGGAACCCGCCTCCCGCCGGGCATGATCGCGACGGCGCGGCCACCTGTGGGCTCGATCATCCCCAGGAGCACGGCCAGCAGGGTCGACTTTCCGGCGCCGCTCTCCCCGGCCAGCGCGACGACCTCACCCGATCGGACCTCGAACGAGACGCCGGACGGCGCCACGACCTCGCGACCGGGCTGCTCGACGCTCACATCCTCGACGGCGATCCCGGTGACCGGGGCCGCGATCCCCGTGGTCGAACCCGCGCGCGCGTCGAGCGGCGCGTCGAGGATCGCGAACGCCGCGGTCGCCGCCTCGAGCCCCTCCTCGCTCGAATGGAACTCGGCGCCCAGGCGGCGCAGCGGCAGGTACGCCTCGGGAGCGAGCACCAGCGCGAACAGCCCGGTCTGGAGCGACAGATCGCCATGCGCGAGCCGCAGCCCGATCCCGACCGCGACCAGGGCCACCGACAGCGTGGCCAGCAGCTCGAGCACCAGCGCCGACAGGAACGCGATCCGCAGCGTCGACATCGTCGCCGTGCGGTAGCGGTCGGTGATCTGGCGCAGGATCCCCACCTGGGCCTCGGCCCGGCCGTAGGCGCGCAGCGTGGGCAGCCCCGCGACCACGTCGGCGAACCGGTGGGCGAGCCGCGAGAGGGCCGCCCACCGGCGCTGCCGGTGGGCGGCCGACATCCGGCCGATGAGGACCATGAACAGCGGGATCAGGGGCACGGTCAGCGCGACCGTCAGGGCCGCCACGAGGTCCACGGCGAGCAGGCAGCCGACCACGGCCGCCGGCACGATGGCCGCCAGGGCGAGCTGCGGCAGATACCGCCCGTAGTAGGCGTCCAGCGCGTCCAGACCCCTGGTGACGAGCAGCGCCATCTCCGCCGTCGCCCGCCCGGCGGCCCAGCGCGGCCCGAGCTCCACCATCCGTGCGACCAGCGCCACCCGCAGCTCGGCCTTGACGGCGCTGCTGATCCATTGCGCGATCAGCTCGGCGGCCCACGCGAGCACCGCGCGCCCCGCGAGCACCAGGGCCAGGGCCGCCAGCACCGGCGCCATCTGGGCTGGGCCGTCGCCGTCCAGGAAGGCGCCGGCAATCGCGCGCGCGAGCGCCCACGCCTGGGCGATCGCGAGCAACGCGGTCGCGACCCCCAGCACGACGGCCGCGACCAGCGCGGTGGTCGCCGATCGACCCGACGCGAGCAACCGGCGGTGGATCGACCTCACGGGCGACTCGGGGACGCCGCCCGGGATCAGGATCGACCGGTCATGGGCGGCCTCACCGGCGACCAGTCAGTCTCGATCGCTCGCGAGTCGATCGGTCACGGCTCGACCGACGCCCGCGACACGGTCACCCGCTTGCGGAACACCCAGTAGGTCCACGCCTGGTAGCCGAGCACGATGGGCACGAAGATGATCGCCACCACGGTCATGATCGTGAGCGTGTACTCGGTCGATGACGCGTTGGTCGTCGTGAGGCTGTAGGCGGCGTCCGTCGACGACGGCATCACGTCCGGGAACAGCGCCCAGAACAGGCTGACCACGGCCAGCCCGATCGTTGCCGCCGACCCGATGAACGCCCACCCCTCGCGCCGCAGCCGGCTCGCGACGAGCGCACCCACGAACGCGAGTGCGGCGGCGACCGCGACGGCGAACGAGATGGCGTCGCCGCGGATGGCGTTGGCCCACACGAGGAACGCCACGGCGACGACCGCGGTGACGAGGCCCACGGGCAGAACGAGCGCGGTCGCCCGCTCCCGGATCTCGTCCTCGGTCTTGAGAGTCAGGAAGATCAGGCCGTGGGTGACGAACAGCAGCAGCGTGGTCGCCCCGCCGAGGAGCCCGAACGGGTTCAGCAGCGTCAACAGGTTGCCGGTGAACTGCTTGTCGGCGTCGATCGGCACCCCGCCCACGATGTTCGCGAACGCGACACCCCACAGCAGGGCGGGCAGGAAGCTGCCGATCGAGATCGCGATGTCCCAGCGGCGTCGCCACGCTGCATCGCCGCGCTTGTTGCGGTACTCGATCGCGACGCCTCGGACGATGAGCGCGACCAGGATCAGGAACAGGGCCAGGTAGAAGCCCGAGAACAGGGTCGCGTACCACTCCGGGAACGCCGCGAACGTGGCTCCCCCCGCGACCAGGACCCAGACCTCGTTGCCGTCCCAGACGGGGCCGATCGTGCGCAGGATCGCACGCCGCTCGGGCTCGTCGCGGCCGAGGATCGTGAGCAGGATCCCGACCCCGAAGTCGAACCCCTCGAGAACGAAATAGCCAATCCAGAGGATCGCGATCAGCGCGAACCAGACGGTCGTGAGCTCCATCGGTCTCCCCTAGTATCCGAGCGCCAGGGGGGCGTCGGCGTCGTGCTCGAGGCCCTGATCACCGGTTGCCTCGGGCAGACCGGCGCGAACGCGCCGGACGACCAGGCCCAGCATCACGATCGCGAGGACGCCGTACAGCAGCGTGAACCCGACCATCGTGATCAGCACCTCGAGCGTGCTCGTCCCGGGCGACACGGCTGTGGCCGTCCCCATCAGGCCGAATACGATCCACGGCTGGCGGCCGATCTCGGTGAACATCCAGGCCAGCGAGTTGGCAGCGAGCGGCAGGAACGGCAGCAGGATGGCCGTGGCGACGGCGCCCCTGCCGGGCAGCCGGCCGCCGCGCATCGCCCACAGGAACCAGAGCGCCGCCAGCGCGGCCAGCGCGCCGGCCCCGATCATCCACCGGAACGTCCAGTAGGTGACGGGGGCGTTGGGAGTGTAGTCGCCGGCGCCGTAGCTCTGCTGGTACTGCGCCTGGAGATCGTTGATCCCCACGACCTTGCCGTTCAGGTCGCCCGTGGCCAGGAACGAGAGCAGGTCCGGGATCCGGATCGAGAACACGTCCTTGCTGCCGTCGAGGCTCCCGATCGTGAAGATCGAGAACGACGCCGGCTGCTCCGTCTGCCACAGGGCCTCGGCCGCCGCCATCTTCATCGGCTGCTGCTCCGTCATGATCTTGCCCTGGATGTCACCGGTGATCGCAACCAGGAGCCCGGCCACCAGGACCATGGACGCACCCGCCTTGGCCGCGGTCCGGAACGGGAGGTCCTCGCCGTGGGTGCGAAGGAGCCGGTACATCGCAATCCCGGTGATGAACGCGCCGGCGGTCATGAACGCCGCGGCGATCGTGTGCGGGAACGTGATCAGCGCCGTGCTGTTGAGCACGACGGCGAAGAAGTCCTTGAGCTCGGCACGGCCCGCCGAATCGTTGACGACGTAGCCGACGGGGTGCTGCATCCAGGCGTTGGCGGCCAGGATGATGTAGGCCGAGATGGCGGTGCCGATGGCCGCGATCCAGATCGTCGCCAGGTGAACGCCCCGCGACAGGCGACCCCAGCCGAAGATCCACAGGCCGAGGAACGTCGACTCGAGGAAGAACGCGAGCAGGCCCTCGATCGCGAGGGGGGCGCCGAAGATGTCGCCCACGAACCGGCTGTAGCTGCTCCAGTTCATGCCGAACTGGAACTCCTGCACGATGCCGGTCACGACGCCCAGGGCGAAGTTGATCAGGAACAGCTCGCCGAAGAACCGCGTCAGCCGCAGGTACTTGTCGTCCCCCGTCCGGTACCAGGCCGTCTGCAGCCCGGCGACCGAGAACGACAGCCCGATCGTGAGCGGGACGAACAGGAAGTGGTAGACGGTGGTGATTCCGAACTGCCACCGCGCCAGCATCAGCGGATCCACAACGTTGCCTCGCCTCCCTTTGGATGCGCGCGCCGCCCCGGCTCCGTTGGATGCCGGGTCGTGATCGGGCCGCGCCGCACGTCGGCGCCGCCTCCATGTCCTATCGTGCCCCCCTCCGCCGCCGATTCATGGTGCGTACGAACCATTTTCGGGCGGGTTCGCTGTCTTCAGACCAGGCCGTTGCGCATCCCCAGCAGCACGGTCTCGAGCCGGTTGTGCGCCCCGAGCTTGCGACCGATGTTCGCGACGTGGTTGCGGGCGGTGAACACGCTGATCGTCAGGGTTTCCGCGATCTCGTCGATCGTCGCGCCGTCGGCGAGCAGGCGGAGCACCTCGAGCTCGCGCCGGGTCAGGGACTCGACCATCGCCTCGCGCCCGTGCTCGTGTCGACGCTCCGTTGACCGGCGCCCGGCCGGTGCCGCCGTCGCCGCCTCGCGGAGCAGGTGGATGACATGGAAGTCCCGCTCCGGACCGTCGACAACGACCACGCTGTTGGACAGGCATTTGGCGCTGCCGTCGCGGGCACGGGCTGTGACCTCATACGCGGCCGTTCCCCGTCCGCGGCGGGCGTTGCGCGTCACCGTGCAGTTGCGGCCGCAGATCGGGTGCCCGTCCGGCTCACGGCCCATCACCACCTGGTAGCAGGTCCTGCCGATGGTCTCCTCGGGCGAGAACCCGAGCATCCGCTGGGCCGCGCTGGACCAGATGGTGATGCGCTGGTGGTCATCGGTTACGAACATGCCGTCGCTGGAGGCGAGCCTGCCCAGCCACGGCTCGAGGATCGAGCCGGAGTCGTGGCGGGGAATCCCGATCGGTTCAGCCGCAGCGTCGGGGAGATCCTCGGCCGGCGCCGGCATCCTGATCCCCGAACCACGGTCCCGCATCGCGCCTGCCTTCCTGCCACGCGCCCGCGCCGCGCACACTCGCACCGGGGCCCATGGTGACCCCGGCTCGCAGGGCATCATCGCAGCGCCCGGACCCGCGCCTCAAGGCTGAACCGCCCGAACCGGCGGGCCACCTGGACGAGGCCGGCGTGACGCCGGCACAGTGGGACGGCTCAGCGCTCGGTCCGGTCCTCGATCTCCCAAGCGTGGTCGAGCGCGTGCCACGCGATCCGGCGGGCGGCGTAGCGGACCGGCCACTTCTTGCCCGAGAGCGGCGTGCCATCCGACGGGGTCCGAAGGAGGTCGAGCACGGCGGCCCGCACCTCGGGGACGTCGAGACCGCGCGTCTTCACGCCCATCACACCGGCATAGGCGCCATCGGCCCCGTTGACGTGATCCACGATCTTCGTCCGGTCCCGGCCGCCGCCGCGAGGGCCCTTGCGCAGCGTCTCGGGCGCGGCCGCGGCCACCTCATCGAACACCTGCCATGCGGCCTCCACGATCGCTGTCAGCCTGACCGCCTCGGCATCGTCGGTCGGCTGCGCGTCCAGCATCCCGATCTGTCGCGGGACACCGAACTCGGTGTTGGTGTCGCCCGGCAGCCGCTCGACGACCTCGATCTCGACCTGGCCGAGATCGACCGGGTACCCGGCCCTGGCCACCACCGGCGCGTACCGCGGCGCGGCGGCAAGGAACGCCTCGACGGCGGCGTCCTCCGTCTTGCCCGCGCGCGCCCAGCCCGGCCAGTCGAGCGCGATCAGGAACACCTTCCTGGGTGCCGCCTCGACGGCGGCTCGCACCTTCGTCGTCATGAGACCAGTATCGGCAATGGACCGCCGGGACCTGTCAAGCATCGGGAAACGGCCCATTACGCCACAGCCAGCCACCTTCGTCCCTGATTCAGGTGCCGAGCTTCCAGCAATGCGTCCTATCGGTCTCCAGGCTGCGTGAGACGGCCCGCCTTGACCGACTCTCTGCGAGCGCGCACGCTCGGAATCGTGGTCCGCATGGCTGTTCGCGTTCTCGGGATTGCGACGAGGCCCTTCTTTGGCGCCCGCGTCGTGGTGGCCATCGTGCCCGCCGGACCTCGTGCGAGTACGCCGAGCAACATGGTGGATCGCGTCCAGCTCAACAGGTCGTTCGCACGCACCAGGCTCGGCCCATTCGAACTGGGCGACCCACGACTCGCCGTGGCGACGTGTACGGCGGATGGACGCGTGACAGTGCTCACGTACGAGTCGCCGATCACGTCGGAGCGCACGACCCTCACGATCGCACCAGACAGCGACGGCGGTGAGTCTGTGTCGCGTGCGCCGGGTGCCGAATCGCGCGTCGGCGCGACTGACCCGTCGTGGTGTGTTCGTGTCGCCCCAATGTTCGCGGTCCCATCCGGGCCGCCATCCTGATCGACCGCGTCAGGTTCGCTCGCGCGGGGGCCCGAGCCCAACCGAAACCATGCGCGGATGACCCCGTCACCGATATCGTCCTCGGCATGAGATCCCATCGACGCGCGTCGCTCCGTCCACGGCAATCGCCGCAGATGCATAAGTCGCGATGATCGAGGTCGATGTCGCGCTGGTTCCCGCCGCCGTGCCAGTGCGCGACCCTGACATCCTCGTCGTCGTGGACCAGATCCGGGCGAGCACGACGCTGACCACGCTCCTCGACCTCGGTGCTCCCGACGTCCTGATCACGGGCTCGCTGGACGAGGCACGCCGGCTCGGCCGGAGCACTGGCCGCCTCCTGATCGGTGAGCGCCGTGCGCTGCGTCCGCGCGGCTTCGCCTTCGACAACTCGCCGGCGATGCTGGAGCGGGCCGGCGTACGCGGCCGAAGCGCCATCCTGTCGACGACCAACGGGACCGCGATCCTGCGCATGGTCCGGCGCTCGCCCCGGGTCCTCATCGGGTGCCTGCGCAACGCCCGAGCCTGCGCCGAGGCGGCGATCGAGCTCGCGGAGGCAGACGGAACGGGGATCCGGGTCGTGTGCGCCGGTCTCAAGCGACGATTCGCGGCCGAGGATGCCGTGGCGGCAGGTCTGATCGTGGCACGCATCGTCGAGATCGCCGGTCGGCGCGGCGCCGAGACGAGCATCAGCGACGCGGCGCGGGCGGCCCATCGGCTGTACGCCTCGTACCCGACCATGCTTGCCGCGCTCGAGGACTCCTCCGGTGGTCTGACGCTGCACCGGATCGGCCAGGCAGAGGACATCGCCTACTGCGCTGCCGTGGATACGAGCGACGCGGTGCCGGTCCTCCGGGACGGCTCGCCGCTGCGGATCGAGCGCCTGGGGCTCCCGCCTCGATGACAAGGTATCGATGGCTGCTGTTCGACGCCGACAACACCCTGTTCGACTTCGATCGGGCCGAAGCCGGCGCGCTCCGCCTGACGTTCGAGCAGGTGGGCATCGCGTTCGAGCCCGCGCATCTCACCCGCTACCAGCAGGTCAACCGACTGGTCTGGCAGGCGCTCGAGGCGGGCACGATCTCATCCGAGGTGATGCGCGTCAGGCGCTTCGAGCTGCTGTTCGACGCCCTCGGGATCCTGGCCGACGCCGACCGGTTCAGCGCCGCGTACCTGCCCAACCTCGCCGCTCAATCGACCCTGACCCCGGACGCGCTGGACGTGGTCCGGACGCTGTCCGCTCGGTGCCGGCTGGCGATCATCACCAACGGTCTGGCTGACGTGCAACGTCCCCGGCTGGAGCAGTCGGCCATCCGTGGCTACATCGACGCGATCGTGATCTCGGACGAGGTCGGTGCGGCCAAACCGCAGCCGGCGATCTTCGACACTGCCTTCGATCGGATGGGTGGGCCACGACGCGACGAGGTGTTGATGATCGGCGACAGCCTGGCCTCGGACATCGCCGGCGGCGTCGGCTATGGCATCGAGACCTGCTGGTACAACCCAGCGGCGCTGGCACCGGCCGACGGCATCGCGAGCACGTACGAGATCCGGCGGCTGCCGGAGCTGCTCGATCTGGTCTAGCGCGCTGGGCTCAGCGCGGCCGTTCCAGGGCTAGGGTGCGGTTGCCGCTCGTAGACGTGTGACCAGCGATGCGAGGGCGGCCACGTTCCGACCCTCCGGGCCGAGCGCATCGACCAGCGCCGAGGCCACGATCACGCCATCGGCACCCGCCCGCGCGATCGAGCGTACCTGCGCCGGCCTCGAGACACCGAAGCCCACGCCGACCGGTATCGGCGAAACCGCCTTGACGTCGCGGATCAGCCGCGTGACCGTCGGCGGCAGCGCCCTGCGAGCACCGGTCACGCCGACCAGCGACACGCAGTACAGGAAGCCGCTGGAACGGCCGGCGATCCACGCCCGCCGATCCGGCGCGGTCGTCGGCGCGACCAGGTAGATCACGGCGATCCCCGCCTCGGCGGCGACCGTCTCGAACGGTTCGCCCTCGTCGGGCGTGATGTCAGCCACGATGACCCCCGCCGTGCCGGCTCTTGCCAGCGCGGTCGCCCGGTCACGCCCGTCGCCACCGCCGATCAGCTGGTTGGCGTAGCCCATGGCGACCAGCGGCGTGGCCGGACGTGCCGCGGCGATCCTGCCCACCAGGGCCAGGGATCGCTCGAACGTCGCCCCGACGGCCAGCGCCCCCTGCGATGCCCTCTGGAGCGTGGCGCCGTCCGCGAGGGGATCGGAGTAAGGGAGGCCCACCTCGAGCAGGTCGGCGCCGGCGTCGATGGCCGCACAGGCGATGGCGAAGCTCGCATCGGCGTCCGGGTAGCCCGCGACGACGTACGGGATCAGCGCCGCGCGACCCTCGGCGCGCGTACGCGCGAACACCCCGGCGATCCGGCGCGCGCCGGCCGTGTCGTTGGTGTTGGCAGGCACGGCGACGACGCTCATCGCGCGTCCTCCCACGGCTCGACGTCGGCGAACCGCTCCAGCGCCGCGAGGTCTTTGTCGCCACGCCCCGAGAAGCCGAGCAGCACCAACGCATCGTCCGGAAGCGGTCTTCCCGAGCCTTCGAGCCCGGCCAGCAGCTTGGGCAGGGCGGCCACGGCGTGCGAGGTCTCGAGCGCAGGCAGGATCCCCTCCGTCCGGGTCACCGTCTTCATCGACGCCACGGCCTCACGGTCGGTGGCGGTCGCCACCTCGAGCCGCCCGGCCTCGGCGAGAGCCGCCAGCTGCGGCCCAACGCCCGGGTAGTCGAGGCCGGCGGACGCCGAGTGCGCCTCCACGACCTGCCCGTCGCGGTCCTGGAGCATCAGCGAGCGGGAGCCGTGCAGGATGCCGGGCGAGCCGCCGGCGATCGCGGCCGCATGGCGGCCGGTCTCGACGCCGTCACCCGCCGCCTCGGCGACGGCCAGACGCACCGACGGCTCGCCGATGAACCGGCTCAGCAGCCCGATGGCGTTCGACCCGCCGCCGACGCACGCGAGCGCAAGATCGGGCAGCCGCCCCTCGACCGCCGAGAGCTGGGCTGCCGCCTCGTCGCCGATCCGGCGCTGGAGGTCACGCACGATGGTCGGATACGGATGCGGGCCCATCGCCGATCCGAGCACGTAGTGCGTGGTCTCGACGTTGGTCACCCAGTCGCGCATGGCCTCGTTGACCGCGTCCTTGAGGGTCGCCGTGCCCGAGGTGACCGACCGGACCTCGGCGCCCAGCGCCCGCATCCGGAGCACGTTGGGTGCCTGGCGCCGGATGTCCTCCTCGCCCATGAACACGACGCATGGCAGCTCGAGCAGCGCGCACGCGGTCGCGGTCGCCACGCCGTGCTGCCCCGCACCCGTCTCGGCGATGACCCGCGACTTGCCCAGCCGCCTCGTCAGCAGCGCCTGCCCCAGCGCGTTGTTGATCTTGTGGGCGCCCGTATGGGCCAGGTCCTCGCGCTTGAGGTAGAGCCTGGGCGGCGGGATCGGCGTGGCGCCGCGACGACCCGCCGACAGCCGCCGCGCCTCGTCGGCCGCCGCCGTCGCCAGCCGGTCCGCCCGGTACAGGGCGGTGGGCCGGCCCGCATACCGGGCCAGCAGGTCGTCGAGCTCGGCCCAGAACCGTGGGTCGTGACGCACCGCCTGGTAGGCGTCCTCCAGCTGCGCGAGCGCGGCCATCAGCGTCTCCGGGACGTAGCGGCCGCCGAAGTCCCGCTCCATGCCCCAGCGGCCCGCGCTGTCGACCTCGAGCAGGCCGGGATGGACGGGTGCCGGGCCGAACGGGAGGTTGGGCCGATGGCGGCGGGCGTCCCTGGCCCGCTTGACGAACAGCGCCACCCGCAGCGGGTCCTTGCGCGGCCGCCCGCCCGGCTCGCGCGGGCGGTCCGTGCCGCTCGCGACGTCGACCCCCGTGGCCGGAACCGCCAGGACCGCCGTGCCCACGTTGGCCGGGTGGAGCCCACCCGCAAGCGTGATCGGGACCTCGCGAGCGACGGCGGCGGCCAGGCCCGCGTCGACACGCAATCCCGTGCCGCCGGGGTGCGGACCCCCCGCAGCGTCGAGCAGGATCCGCTGGGCGCCGGCATCGAGGAAGGCGCGCGCACGAGCGACCACCGCGTCGGCCGGCTCACCGAGACCGGGCCGGAGCGCCTTCCACACCGGGCGCCCCGCGGTTGCGACGGACGCAAGGGGCTCGTCGCCGCTCAGCTGGACGACATCGGGATCGACCGCGGTGATCACGGCGTCCATGTCCGCGGCCGGCAGGTCGGCGGTGACGATGACGATGTCCGGACGGCGTGCCCTCGCCGCGGCCGCGCTGCGGACCAGCCGTGCCAGGGCGACCCCCTCGTCGATCGACAGCACGCGCGGCGTTCCCGGAGCGAAGTTGAGCCCGATCGCCTCGGCACCCGCCCGGACAGCCGCCAGCGCGCCAACCTCGTCGGTGACACCGCAGATCTTGACCATCGGCGCGCGCGCCTCGGCCGTCGCATCGACCGGGTCGCGACCGGCCGCCACGAACGAGCGAGCGGCGGCCGTCGGATCGTCGGACCGCATGAGCGCCTCGCCAACCAGAGCTCCGTCGAACCCGGTGGCACGCCAGCGAGCGATCGTCGATGCATCGCGGACGCCGGACTCGGCGATGGCCAGGCAGTCGGCCGGAATCGAATCCCGCAGCCTCACGCACCGCTCCGGGTCCACGTCCAGCGTCCGCAGGTCCCGGTTGTTGAGCCCGATCAGTCGAGCCCCGGTGGTCAGCGAGGCGTCGAGCTCGCGAGCATCGTGTGCCTCCACGAGGGGCTCCAGGCCGAGGTCACGAGCCCGGGCCACCAGCCGGGCAAGCCGCTTCGCCGGGTGCAGGACCGCGAGCAGCAGCACCAGGTCCGCCCCGGCCGCCCGGAGCAGATCGAGCTGCCGTGGATCGACCACGAACTCCTTCGCGAGCACGGGGACGGACACGGCGGCGCGGACCGCGCGCAGGTCTCCGACGGACCCGCCGAACCAGTGCGGCTCGCACAGGACCGAGATGGCGGACGCGCCCCCTGCCGCATAGGCGCGCGCCCGGGCTACGGCGTCATCGCCGGTGACGATCTCGCCGGCCGACGGTGAGCGCCGCTTGACCTCGGCGATCAGGTGCAGGCCGGGCGCCGCCAGCCGTTCCGCGACCGGACGCGGTGGCGGCGCGGCGCGGACGGCGCGGCGCAACCCCTCCCGACCGAGCGCATCGAGCTCGGGCGTGACGTCGGCGAGCCGCCGGGCGGCGATCTCGCGCACGACGCCGCCACGGGGCGCCGCGCTGCGTGGTTGCCCGGCCACCGTCATGCCCGCGCTCCAGCCGCCCTGGAAGGGCTGGCGGCTTTCGTGCCATCGGGCGCTGTGGTGCCGTCAGCCGCCCGGGTTCCGTCGGCCGCCGATCGCTCCGAGCGCAGCGCAGCCAGCAGCGTGCTCGCGAGCCCGGCGTCGACCGTGAGGCCGGCTTGTTCGATCCCGTCCTCGATCCGATCCACGACCCCCGCCACCAACAGGGCGGCGCCGGCGTTGAGCAGCACGACATCGCGCCGGACGCTCGGCTCACCACGCAGCACGGCCTCGATCATCGCGGCGTTCTCACCAGGCGTGCCACCGGCGAGCCTCGCGGTCGAGGCGACCGCGAAGCCGAGCGCCGAGGCCAGGACCGGGCGTCGCTCCACGCCTGCCGGCGAGACGTCGTACAGCACCCCCGAATCGTCGAGCGGCAGCTCGTCCACGCCGTTGCCGTGGATCACGAACGTCCGCTCGGTTCCCAGCAGCGCCGCGGCATCGGCGATCCGCGGCGCGGCGGCCACGTCCCCGACGCCGATCAGGGCCCGGGTGGCACCGGCAGGATTGGTGAGCGGCCCGATCAGGTTGAACGCCGTGCGGACGCCGATCTCGCGTCGGGTGGGGCCCGCATGGCGCATCGCGGGATGGAATGCGGGCGCGAACAGGAACGCGAACCCGAGCTCGCGGATCGATCGGCCGGCCGACTCGGCATCGTGGTCGATGCGGATGCCGAGCGCGTCGAGGACGTCCGCGGACCCGGATCTCGACGTGATCGCCCGGTTGCCGTGCTTGGCCACCGGCACCCCGGCCGCCGCGACGACCAGCGCCGTCGCGGTTGAGATGTTGAACGTACCCGACCTGTCGCCACCTGTCCCGACCACGTCGATCGTGCCCGCCGGCGCATCGACCTTCAGGACCCGCTCGCGCATCACGCTCGCAAAGCCCGCCAGCTCCTCCACCGTCTCGCCGCGCAACCTGAGGCCCATCAGCAGCGCCGCCAGCTGCGACGGCGTCGCCTCACCGTCCATCACGTCGCCCATCGCCAGGCGCGCCTCGTCCGCCGACAACGTCCGGCCCTCGACGATCGCCACCAGGGCGGCGCGAACATGCTCGCTCATCGGATCGCTCCCGCAGGCTGCAGCTGGTCGTCCGCACCGGGACCGGTGCCGCCGGCCGGGCCGCCGGCCTCCATGCCCCTCGTCGCGAACGAGCCAGTGGCGGCGTCGAGCCGGCCAGCCTCGCCTTCTCCGGCCAGGCGGAGGAAGTTGGCGAGCACGTGCGGGCCGTCGGGTGTGAGCACGGACTCCGGGTGGAACTGGACCCCCTCGATCGGCAGCGTCCGGTGCCGCAGACCCATCACGACGCCGTCGTCGGGGCTGGTTGCGGTCACGTACAGGTCATCGGGGAGTGTCTGCGGATCCACGCACAGCGAGTGGTAGCGGGCGGCCGGGAACGCGACCGGCATCCCCGCCAGCAACCCTTGCCCGTCGTGGTCGACGAGCGAGGCCTCGCCATGGACGAGGGTCGGAGCACGGACGATCGCCGCACCGAACGCAGCGGCCATCGACTGCATCCCGAGGCACACCCCGAGCAGCGGGATCCGTCGATCCGCCGCCACGCCGACGGCATCCACGGATACGCCGGCCGTCCCCGGGTCTCCGGGGCCGGGTGAGATGACGATCCCGCGCAGATCGGCCTCGAGGTCCGCCGCCAGGGCGACGACGTCAGCTCGCGTCATCGCGTCGTTGCGCACCACGCGCACCTCGGCGCCGGCCGCCTCGAGCGCCTGGACGAGGTTGAACGTGAACGAGTCGTAGTTGTCGATCATCAGGATCATCAGGCCCCGACCTCCGATCCGGCCGCCGGCACCCCGTCGTCGGCCGAACTATCCGGCCCACCGGACGGGCGGGCCATCATCCCCTCGGGCGTGGCCGCCAGCTCGATCGCGCGGCGCATCGCAGCCGCCTTGTGCTCGGTCTCCTCGAACTCGGTCTCGGGCACGCTCCTGGCGACGATCCCGGCGCCGGTATGGACGTGGGCCTGGCCACCCTTGAGCACTGCGCTCCGGATCGTGATCGCCGTGTCCAGGTTGCCGTCGTAGCCGAGATACCCGACGGCACCGCCGTACAGCCCCCGCCGCTCGCCCTCAGCGGCCGCGATGAGCTGCATCGCCCGGATCTTCGGCGCCCCGCTGAGCGTGCCGGCCGGGAACACCGCGCGCAGCGCATCGAGCGCGTCGAGCTCCGGCCGGAGCCGGCCCTCGACGTGGCTGACGAGGTGGAGCACGTGGCTGTACCGCTCGACCTCCATGTACTGGCTGGTGGCCACGGTGCCCGGGCGGGCGACCCGGCCGAGGTCGTTGCGCCCGAGGTCGACCAGCATCACGTGCTCGGCTCGCTCCTTGGGGTCGCGGCGGAGCTCGTCGGCCAGGCGATCGTCGTCGGCGGGCGTCGCCCCCCGGGGTCGGGTGCCGGCGATGGGATGGGTGGTCATCCGATCACCCACGACCTGGAGCAGGAGCTCAGGGCTGGCGCCGACGACCTCGAACGCCGGGGTGCGCGTGAAGAACAGGTACGGCGAGGGGTTGACCCGGCGCAGGGCCCGGTACAGCGCGACGCCGTCGATGGGCTGGCCATCGGGTGCCGCCGGCAGGTCGAACGACTGTCGTCGGGCCAGCACGACCTGGATGGCCTCGCCGGCCGCGATTGCGTCCTTCGCGTGCTCCACCGCGCCGATGTACGCGTCGCGTCCGAGCGAGGTCTCGACCTCGCCGACATGGCCATCGGCCGCGCCGTCCGGGGCGTTCGACCGACCGAGCGCCGCCGTCATCTCCGCCTGGATCGGTCGAGCCGTGCGCTCGAGGGCTTCGAAGATCGCGCGCTCGGCGATCCGGTACCGGCCCTCGAGATCGGGGCCTTCGGTGTGGAGCGACGCGATCGCCGACAACTGGTGGGTGAGGTGGTCGAAGACGATGACCAGATCCGTCTCGATGAACGAGGCCAGGGGCACGCCGACCGGGTCGCGCTCGGGACGCGGCACGGACGGCTCGAACGCCGACACCGCGTCATAGCTGAGCGCGCCGACGGCGCCGCCGGTGAACCGGGGCATGTCCTCGACGGGCGCGACGCGTCGACGAGGCAAGAACGTCCGAAGGGCGGTCAGCGGATCCGGGGTCTCGGTCTCGGTCACCGGCAGGTCGGGGGTGTAGTCCACCACGCCGACCGGCCGCGACGTGGTCCGGGCAACACCGTCACCAACCTCGAGCTGCCGGCGAGGCCCGACGCCCAGGAAGCTGTATCGGCCGAGCCGCTCGCCCCCCTCCACGGACTCCAGCAGGTAGGCGGGGGTCACGCCGTCGTCGAGGCGCAGGAAGGCACCGATCGGGGTCTCGAGATCGGCCGTGCGACTGGCACGCAGCAAGATCGTGTCGGCGGTGGAGGCGAGGCGTCTGGCTCCGACCAGGCTCAGCGGATCGGTCATCGTGCGGTCCATCCCTTCGGCGGTGCCACGGGTCGGGATCTCCCTGGACCCCCGGCGCCCGAGAATCGGAAACGGCCTTCGTCTGCTCGGGACGAAAGGCCGTTGAACCTTCCGCGGTGCCACCCTCATTCGGCGGTGTGCCGCACTCTGACCGACGGATCTGCCCGTCCGGGCTGCTGCCCGTGCGGCCGATCGATTCGGCGCTGCCCTCTATCGCTGGCGCTCTGCGCCGGAGCCTACTGGTCGTCCGCTCCGGCCGTGGCCACTACCCGCGTCCACGCCCGTCGCCCCGCGTTCGGTCCGGGGGCTCCCGGGTCCATTCGCCGCCGCCGCCATCCCGGCTCACACCAGCCGCCGGGTCTCTGAGATGGCGCTCGACGGGTACTCGTCCCGATCGATGCCCATATTCGGTTGTGGCGCGGAGTCTAGGGGCCGGGTCTCGAGCGCGTCAAGCGCCCGTCTCCCGGGAGCATCCTGCGACGCAGGTGTCTCCTCGAACGCGTCGCGTTCACTGCGGCGTCTTGGCACCGGGTGGCTCACGCGCCGTTCCATCCGGCGGTTGCGGCCCTGGCCTCGCTCTCCACGCGTTCCAACGGGCGGCAGCGAAGGGTGCTGCGGCCCCGAGAACCGCCGGAGTGAACGCCCCGCGTACCAAACGCCGACCACTCGCGCCGAACGCCCTGTTGACCAAACGCCGACCGCGCATGCGGATCGCGGCACGGCGCGCCGATCGCAACCTGGACAGGATCCGGCGTGGCCTCGGATCGAATCAGGGGCGCGTTCGCTCCGGAAACAGCCCGGCGATCCCGGCCGGCGTGGCCCCGCAGATCCCCCGCTCCGTGATCAGCCCGGTGACCAGTCGAGCCGGCGTCACGTCGAACGCATAGTTCGCGACCGGCTCCTCGGGCGCCATGGTCGCGACCTCGACGAGGCGTCCGTCCGCCGCCACGCCACGGACATGGGTTATCTCGCGCCCTGATCGTTGTTCGATCGGGGTGTCGGCAAGCCCATCGTCGCTGGCCCAGTCGATCGACGACGACGGCAGCGCTGCGTAGAACGGAATCCCGTTATCCCGGGCGGCCACCGCCTTGAGGTAGGTGCCGATCTTGTTGGCCACGTCCCCGTTGGCCGCCGTCCGGTCGCTGCCCACGATCACGATGTCGACCTTGCCGTGCTGCATCAGATGGCCGCCCGCATTGTCGACGATGACCGTGTGCGGCACCCCCGCCTGGCCAAGCTCCCAGGCCGTCAGGCGGGCACCCTGGTTGACGGGGCGGGTCTCGTCGACCCAGACGTGAACCGGGATCCCCGCTTCGTGCGCCGCGTAGATCGGCGCCGTGGCCGTCCCCTCGTCCACGAACGCGAGCCAGCCGGCGTTGCAGTGGGTCAGGACGTTGACCGGGCGCCGCGTCCGCTCGTGGATCTCGCGGATCAGCGGGAGTCCGAACCGTCCGATCGCACGCGAGGCGGCCGCGTCCTCGTCCGCGATGGCATCCGCTTCGGCCCGGGCGCAGGTGACGAGCTCCCCGGGATCGGTGATCCCGGCCAGCGTCCGGAGCTGCCGATCGACGGCCCAACGGAGGTTGACGGCGGTGGGCCTCGTCGCGGCGAGACGGTCGCCTGCCTCAGCCAGGGTGGCCGGGATAGTGTCGACCGTTGGCCCGCCGGCCGCGATCTCGCGCGCGGCGAGGTACATGCCGTACCCGGCGGCGGCACCGATGCACCCGGCCCCGCGCACCCGCAGGGACGCGATCGCGTCCGCCATACCGGCGACCGAGTCGATCCGGGTGATCTCGAACCGGAACGGGAGCTCGGTCTGGTCGATGATCGAGACCGCGCCGTCGCCGTCCTCGATCCAGATCGTCCGATACCTGCGGCCGTCGACGAGGATGGCGCCACCTCCAGCTGCGAGCCTGGTCTCACACTCATTGTGCGTCCCCGGCGCGCTCGGCGCCCGAACCCCGCCGACGACGCTCGCTCACGCCGGCGCCGGAGCGCCCTCTCATCGAGATCACAGGCTCGAGTGCCATACTCAGGGAATGGACGTGATGGAGGCGGTGTCGAGGGCGGGCGAGGGGCCGGCCCGAGCCCGGTCGCTCAGGGCTCGCGGGCACCGGCTGCTGTTCGCACAGGGCATGGACGCGCTTACCTTCGCCGCCTTCTACCTGGTCGTCGGTCCCACGATCGATGCCGAGCGAAACCCGGTCGTGCTGGTGCTGATGGCCCTCGGGGGGATCCAGCTGGTGGCTTTGGTCAAGATCGGTCTCGCCGCTCTCATCGCACGCCGGATCCAGCGGCCCGCCCGTCCGTCCAGGTACCGGGCCGTCCGGGCCGCGTACCCGATCGCCAGCCTGGTGCTGGTCAGCCTGGCCGTCGCGAGCGGAATCGTCGGGGCCGGGTTCAACACGGCCGCCATCCTGGAGTCACTGGCCCACGTCCACTGACGGTCCCGACGGGATGACTGGGCCAGGGCGAGCTTCGGTGGGATCGTGGCTCGAATCGTTGCCAGGACTGGCGGAGCGGGAGGTGGCGGAGCGGGAGGTGGCGGAGCGGGAGGGATTCGAACCCCCGAGAGCTTGCGCCCTTGCGGTTTTCAAGACCGCCGCCATCAACCACTCGGCCACCGCTCCGCCGCGGAGGATAGCAGCGC
>Ga0307440_1000188_pt1 | contig 28650 bp, 28 predicted proteins | sample SalMarWE160410MG_FD_202150 | JGI IMG/M metagenome (GOLD analysis project Ga0307440, IMG submission 202150) | Salt marsh sediment microbial communities from the Plum Island Ecosystem LTER, Massachusetts, United States - WE1604-10 | ecosystem: Environmental > Aquatic > Marine > Intertidal zone >...
CTGATCTTCAACTTTTATCCACTGACGGCGGTGATGATCGTGATGCTGGCCCTGCTCAACGATGGCGCCATCCTGTCGATTGCGTACGACAACGTTCATTACAAGGACAAGCCCGAGGCCTGGAACATGCGTATGGTGCTGGGGGTTGCCACGGTACTGGGTGTCCTTGGACCCATGGCTGCGTTCGGCTTGTTTTACATTGGCGACCGCATGTATCACCTCGACCATGCGCATCTTCAGCCGATGATGTATCTGATGCTGTCCGTGGCCGGACATCTGACGATTTTCATGACCCGCACGCGCGGTCCGTTCTGGTCGATACGCCCCGCACGGATTTTGTGGATGGCTGTGCTCGGCACGCAAATCGTGGCGACGCTGATTGCAGTGTACGGAATTTTCATGCCGCCACTCGGTTGGGGCTGGGCGTTGTTCGTCTGGGGTTATGCCTTGGTGTGGTTCCTCGTCAGCGACCGCGTGAAGCTGCTGGCGTATCGGGTATTCGATCCCACTGTCCCCCCTCTATTGGGCAGGAAACCCGTCGAAACCAGGAATCCGATCGATGTGAAAGCACAGATCGCCAAGCGAGCCTATGATCTCTATGAGCAGCACGGCCACCAGGGCGGGCACGCGGTTGATGACTGGCTCCAGGCGGAGCGCGAGATTCGGAAAGACTAAAGAATGGGCAACGCCCTCCGTGGAATCTACGCAACCTGTGACGATGGAGAGATAAAGATGAAAATCCAATCGAAGGACTTCTTTGTAGAGGAAGGCGAAAAGGTCGATCTCAAGAAGTGGCCGACGCTGGTGAAACCGGCGTACAAATCGAAGAAGCATTATCACAAGCTTCTTGAAGAACAAGTGGAGGAGTTAAGTGAGCTGCAACGCCTTCACTATGCATCCAACCGCTATGCGGTGTTGCTGATATTCCAGGCCATGGACGCGGCCGGCAAGGATGGTGCCATCCGGCACGTGATGTCCGGCGTCAATCCTCAAGGCTGTCAGGTGTTCAGCTTCAAACACCCGAGTGCTGATGAACTGGAGCACGACTTCCTGTGGCGCACCTCCCGGTGTCTGCCGGAACGCGGCCGCATCGGCATCTTCAACCGTTCCTATTACGAGGAGGTGTTGATCGTCCGTGTGCATCCGGAGATTCTCCACAGTCAGGGATTGCCGGATAGGTTGGTTGACGAGGAAACGATCTGGCAGGAGCGATATCGTTCCATCGTGGATTTGGAGAGCCATCTCTATCGGAACGGTACGCGGATCATCAAGTTCTTCCTCCACCTTTCGGAGGAGGAGCAACGCAAGCGCTTTCTTGATCGCATCGACGAGCCCGAAAAAAACTGGAAATTCAGCCTTGCCGACATTGAAGAGAGAAAATTCTGGAAACAATACATGCATGCCTATGAGGCCTGCCTGAGCGCAACGAGTACAAAAATCGCGCCCTGGTATGTTGTCCCTGCTGACGACAAGGAGAATGCCCGTCTGATTATTTCCCGGATCATTCTCGATACCCTCAAGTCGCTCAACATGCACTATCCAAAAACCGATGAGAAACGCCGAAAGGAATTACTGTCAATCCGCAACCACTTGCAAACGAAGGCTGAAAGGCAATAACAAGGGGATGTATGACATTTGCCTTCATGTTGGTAAGCCTCCCCTGGTTAGATCCATCCAAAGCCAGAGTTTTCGGGCACATGAAGGAGTCGAAATTATTCGGGGTCAGATTACAGAGGAAATCAAGTTGCCGGCTTTAAAATTGCCGCAATCGACCTTTGAATCTCATGCATTGGTCACAGTCATTTTCCCCTGACGCTGATCAAGCCTCGAATTTACAGCAAATTCGGGGCTTGAGCATATTTATCAATGAGGCAACGCGTGCAACGGGCTGTTTTCAGAGAACGCGGATTCAATACCCGGACCCAACTCACCGGAGTGGCACTTGGGAGTTGAATCCGCGGGGAATTCAGCGCTAGTTTTAGCTATGATTTCTCAGGCGCCGTGTAAACGGGAGGTGAACGGAAGGCCGTGAATGGATCAACCATCCGGAAGTCAGCGGTGGGCCCGACGGCCAAGTGCGCGCGTTGCGTAGCCTGGTTTGTGGTATGGATGTTCACATCCGTTCCCACTATCGCCTTTGCTCAAGACGCATGTCCCGGAATTCACGTGAAGGTTCTGGACATAAAAAACAGCACCGGAACCGTGGCATGCGCGTTGTTCAAATCATCGAAGGGGTTCCCGACGGATTATCTGCGCTCCGCCACCAATATCATGGTCATCAAGGTTCGTGATAAGGCGGCGCGTTTCGATTTTCTGGACATCCCGCCCGGAACGTATGCGCTCGTCGTCGTTCATGATGAAAACATGAACGGCAAACTTGACACCAACTGGATGGGGATTCCGACCGAAGGCTACGGTTTCTCCAACAACGCAAAGGCCTTGCTCGGCGCGCCTTCGTTCGGCGCCGCCATGTTCCTGTACAACGGGAAAAACCTGGATATGACCATCGATATGCATTACTGAGCGCCCGTTGTATGAAACTCAGCGTCGAGGCCTTTGATATTGATAGGAAGATGTTGTTGTGAGCGCAGATGTGCTGCAGTGGATGCATGAACCCTGGTCGCGCGGATTGATTCGCCATGGTTAGAAGGCTTATCCGGAGAATCGTCGATAGCGTTGCCCAGGGACAAAATGTCCATCTGAAGGTTGTCTTTTCCGACAAAGGCACCTACCACAACACGCGTCTCGGAGATCCGGACGTGACGATCATCTTCCGGCATCGCTCCGCGGAATGGCGCATGGTGCTGGGCGGCGTGTTTGAGTTCCTCGAGTCGTACTTCGACGGTGACGTCGATATCGTCGGTGATCAGGGCCTGCGCAGACTGATCAACCTCGGGTTCCAGAAGCCGTTCGGCCGTTTCGAGCACCCGTTGACGTTCGTCAAGCGGCGCCTGCTCGAATGGCGACAGAACAACAAGGACGTCGCGCAGGCAAAGCGCAACGCCACCTACCATTACGGCCTGCCGACAGAGTTCTTTCATCTCGTGCTCGGCGATACCTATGGCTACAGCGAGGGGCTCTGGAAGGAAGACACCCGTACCCTCGATGAGGCACAGCACAATAATTTCGATCTGATCTGCCGGAAGCTGCAACTCGAGCCCGGCGACAAACTGATCGAGGTTGGTCCCGGCTGGGGATACATGTCGATGCTCGCCGCGGAGAAATACGGCGCCGATGTGACCGCATACGGACTCGTGAAGCATCAAAATGACGGCATGCGCATGCTGATGGAATCCCGCCATTTCCGCGGCAAGTTGTCGCTCTTGGAAAAGGATCATCGGGAGCTGGAAAAGGAACCCTCGAGCTACGATCGTTTCGTCTCGATCGGCGTGCATGAGCACGCGGGACGAGACTGCAACGAGCCATGGATCAGGAGCATTGCTACCGGTCTGCGCCCAGGTGGCATCGGGCTGATCTCCTCGACATTCAACATGAAGAAGAGTCCGACCAACTACTGTACGATCAAACATCTCTTTCCCGGGGGCTATATTCCCAGCCTCGCGGAGACGCTGATCCTGATGGAGAAATATGGCCTGGATGTGAAAACCATCGAGAATCGCTCAGATCATTACCAGCGCACCGTGGATCAGTGGCTGAAGAATTTCGAGGCGAACTGGGATCGGATTCATGCGATCGATCCCACGCGCTTCAACGAGAAATTCCGCAGAACCTGGCTGTTCTACCTTGGCGGTGCCGCCGAGACCTTCGAGGCGGCGCGCGAGATCATCAATTGCTATCACATCATGTTCGTAAAGGGACATTTCGTAGGCGGGGGGCACTCTATCCCCAAAGAAAGCAAGGCTTGACGCCATTTGGACAAACCCAAGGTCAAGATGGAATCAAAATTCAGGGGGCGAATCGACGCGGGTTTCATGGTTTACCCTATAGTCAACTGTATGGGGTGTTCATCAGATCAAGTAAGCCTTGGCACGATATCTACCCCGACGTTGCCGACAGGATACATTCAGCGAGGGACCCTGGTGGATGGTGCCGTCGCAAGTTGCCTGTACAGGAGGAGTGCATGCTCGTCACATTTACGACCAAAGCCCATGCAGGCATCACCATGTTTGGGGATGTCGCGCTTTCCATGCTGAGAATGATGGGGCACAGTCCAACCGTGCCCGGTGCTATTCTTGCGGCGGATGTTCCCGTGGCACTGAGTAAGCTGACAGCCGCAATCGATGCGCAAAAAGCCTTGCCGCCAGTCGAAGACAAGAATGTGGATGAGCCAGCGGTGAGTATGGCTCATCGGGCGCAGCCGCTGATCAATCTGCTTGCTGCAGCAGCAAAGGAAAACTGCGACGTGATGTGGGACAAACCATTATCATCTTCTTGATCTCTACGCGCGTGGATTGTCCACGCTGCATTCTGGCAATAGCGCAAGGGATTGCGCCCCAGGGAAAATTCGAGGGAGGCCTTGTGAGAAAGCGAGCGCCGGCAGTTTGGCGGAAAGCTTTGATGGGCAGTGAAGAATCAACCTTGCGATCTTCTCATAGGCATGGTCACAAATCGCCGGATTCATGACCAAATGGCGGCCAAAATCCCGTGACCAGAGACGGACTGCGCAACCAGTTTATATTCAATAACATGGCGCGCGGTAGAGGATTCGAACCTCTGGCCTCAGCCTTCGGAGGACATTCCAACACCATGGTGATTTTAGTCCTTAAATTCTGAATCATATATGTAGGCAGCTAGCCGGAAGCATGTATAAATGCTACCGCAACGACTTCAAGCCAGCGTTCAGATCCATCCCCTTTGGGTCGCTTGACAGAGATTGAACGAATTGCCGAAAGGGCTAATTCTAGCCAAAAGCAAGTTCGGCCATATCGCAGCGCCGGGAGACGCATAGCTCTCGTTACCGTCTCTAGCTTGACACATACAAAACGATTGGGCTTGATTGATATCTTATGTTCAATCGGATGCAAAATGGGATGAGTCGCCGCATCTACATAGCACTGGCCGCAATCGCCGTGGTCAGCAGCATGTGGGCGGAAGTCGAGTTTCATAACCACGAGACAGGCATCCACAAACCCATCGTCTGCCCCCTGTGCGCCTACGAAAAAGCCGTGGCGCATGGTTTTGCCACGAGCATTTCCTTCGCTCTGCATGCGCCGGCAGTGATCGATACACGGGTGGATACGCCCGTGTTCCGTCTACCGATAATTGCGTGCCTACGTTCCTCACTCATCCGGGCCCCTCCTTTCGCATAACCCTTCCCAAACATCAATGAATTGAATGTTGCATGCGCCGGCTCTTTGTAGCCGTGCGCACCAATGCATTTGGAGGGATCAATGCAAAGATTTTTTGCAAAGCATTTGTTATTAATAATGCTTTGCCTGAATGTCTGTGCCGTGAGTGCCCATGGGGCACCGGCGCAAGACATAGGCAAGGTCAGCGGCATCATCAGCGATGCCATCGGTCATCCACTCTCCGGCGCCACGATTAGCATCAAGGATGCGTCGGGCAAAGTGATGGCTTCCTCGCAAAGCAATGCGCAGGGGCATTTCACCATATCGGGGCTGCCGCCAGGCGTTTATGTGCTGACAGCCGACAAGGCGGCGTATAAAAGCAGTATCAAAGTCATCAATCTTGTATCCAAGCAAGCTCTGTACATGGATATGGTGCTGGCCAGCACGAAGGCGCTTGAGATACAAGTCTCAGCCAAACGTATGCAGCAGGCGCGAAATGCGATCTCCGTCGAGACGGGGAGCAGCGTCTACAAGATGAACACCAAGACACTGGCCACGCTGCCGCAGGGTAGGAACACGCCGCTGGACAAGGTGATCCTACAGGCGCCGGGAGTGGCACAGGACTCCTACGGGCAGATCCATATCCGGGGCGACCACGGTGACGTGCAGTACCGGATCAACGACATCATTATCCCCGAAAGCATCACCGGTTTCGGCCAGGCCCTAGACACGCGCTTTGCCGAAAGCGTGGATCTGTTGACCGGTGCCTTGCCGGCGCAGTACGGGTATCGCACGGCGGGTGTCGTCAGTATTCACACAAAATCGGGGGCGTTAGGTCAGGGCGGTCGCATCGGCGTCATGGGCGGCAGCAACAACACACGCAAGGCCTTTGGTGAGGCCAGCGGCAGTCAGGGTAGCTTCAGCTACTACGTGACCGGTGCCTTCGAGCAGAACGATCTGGGCATCGAGAAGCCGACACCAGCGAAGACTGTGCTGCACGACCGCACGGTCCAGCGCGACGGATTCGTCTACCTGTCGGACATGCTGAACGATACTTCCCAGCTCAGCCTCATTGCCGGAAATGCACAGAATGATTTCCAGATACCGAACAATCCCAATCAGACGCAAACCTACACCTACAATGGCGTATCGAATTATCCGTCGTCGCAACTCAACGAGAACCAGCGCGAGATCACACGCTACGGCATCCTCGCCCTGCAGCAGAGCCTGGATAACGGAATCAACTACCAGATCAGTGCCTTTACACGCTATTCGCAGGTGGTGTTCTCGCCCGATCCGGTCGGCGATCTGATCTACACCGGCGTGGCCGCGAACATCAACCGCTCCAGCCTAGCCTCCGGGGTGCAGATGGATGCCAGCTACAAGATCAATGCCCATCACACGCTGCGTACTGGGCTGTTCTACAGCAATGAGCATGCGGTCAACGATAGTGATTCGCTGGTGTTTCCGACCTCAGGCGGCGTGCAGTCCAGCACCACCCCTATCAGCATCATCGACAACAGCACGAAGGTATCCCAGTTGGAGGGAATCTACATTCAGGATGAGTGGCGGCCGACCCATAAGCTGACTTTCAACTACGGACTGCGAGAAGACTGGGTGAATGCCTATGTGACCGGCAACCAATTGAGCCCGCGTATCGGTGTTGTCTACCAGGCCACGCCATCAACGACGCTGCATGCAGGTTATGCCCGCTATTACACGCCACCCCCGACAGAACTGATCGCCCCGACGACGGTAGCCAGTTTTCAGAATACCACCAATGCTCCTCCCGGAAGCGGCAATGATCCGGTGAAGGCACAGTCCTCCAACTACTATGATGCTGGTGTCTCGCAGCGCTTCGGCTCCTTTGTCACCGTCGGGTTGGACGGCTATTACCGGCAGGTGACAAATCTGCTCGACGAAGGGCAGTTCGGTTCGGCGATGATTTTTACGCCGTTCAACTACGCCCACGGGCGGATCTATGGTGTGGAACTGAGTGCCTCGTACCATCGCGACAATCTGTCAGCCTACCTGAACCTGGCCAGGGCCACCGCTCTGGGCAAAGGCATTGTTTCTGCCCAATACAATTTCGATCCGGCGGAGCTGAACTACATCGCCACGCACTGGATCCACCTGGATCACGACCAGATGCTGACTGGATCCGGTGGTATCAGCTATGCCTGGCAGCACACGACTGCCGGTCTCGATGCGATCTACGGTAGCGGGTTGCGAAACGGGTTCGCCAACACCAGTCACTTGCCGGGCTACGTGCAGGTCAACGGTACGCTGGTGCACCATTTCAAAACCGAAGCCCTGGGTGATATCGAGGGCAGAATCAACGTCGTCAACATCTTCGACAAAATCTACCTGATCCGCGACGGCACAGGCGTAGGCGTCGGGGCGCCGCAATACGGGCCTCGGAGATCGTTCTATGCGGAGTTGAGCAAGTTGTTTTGAGCAAACATGACCGCCGGGGCCTGGCCATCAGGCCCCGGCTGCAAAAGGAGAACGGATATGGTTGGTCTGCATGAAATTATGGATACGCTGATGCTTGGTGGCGTCATGATGCTGCCGCTGTCTATTGTGGCGGTGCTTGCCATGGCGATCCTTCTTGAGAAAGGCATTGTTTATTGGCGGTATACCCGTCTTCAGGACGAGACGCGGGACCTGATCGAGACCTACAACTTCGCTTGGGATGCCTTGACGCAGAAGTTGTCGTCAATGCAGGACCTGCACTATTTGAAGCGCTTCTTCGGGGTGATCGTGGCCAACCGAAGTCAGCCCGTGTGGTGGATCGAATCCAGGGCCGCTGATGAGGCCAAGGTCATCGAGACCTCACTGTCGCGGCGCTTATGGCTGTTGGAAACCATCGTCACGGCAGCGCCATTGATGGGTCTGGTCGGAACCATTGGCGGCATGATGCATTCATTCCATCTGATCGGGGCCAACGGGCTGGTCAATCCGACCGGGGTGACGGGCGGGGTGGCGCAGGCACTGATCGCTACGGCACTTGGCCTGATCATCGCCCTGGTCGCACTGTTCGGGTTCAATTTCTTTGCGAAGTTGCAGTCGCAGACGCTGGATGAAATGGAGCGCCTGGGAACACGGCTGGTTGACCATATCCGCATCGACCAACAGGGAGGCGGCCGTGAAGCTGAATAGGGCGAGAGGCTATCGCAAGGGACGCATTGAGATCATCCCGATGATCGACGTGATGTTCTTCCTGTTGGCCACCTTCATGCTGGCCTCGCTGTCGATGCAGAATCTGCATTCTTTGCCGGTCAATCTTCCGCAGGGCAAGGCTGAGCGTCTGAATAAGAATATACCGGCAACCCTGACGGTGACCCGTGACAGCAAGATCTACGTCAACCGCACACCGGTCACCCTCGATTCACTGGCTGCTGTACTCAAGGCCACAGGCATCCCAGGCAAGTCGGTCGTCGTATCGGCCGATACAGATGCGCCCCAAGGGGTGGTGGTGCAGGCCATGCTGCATGCCCGCCAAGCCGGGGTCGAACACTTCCTGATCGCCATCAAGCATGACTAGCAACTTGTCAGAGGGAATCACTCTCCGCCAGAAGGAGACGGGGATATTCCCGTGGACGCTGGTGGCTGCCACCGTTTGCTGGGCTGTGATCATCTGGATATGGGCTGCCCGGTTCACACAAGGGCCGATCGAAAATGCTGCGCCGCTGACGGTTGATGCACGTATCGTCGAGTTGCCACCATCCCCTGTCCCGTCGCCTCCCGCCAGCATCCCTCGGCAGAAGACCCACATAAAGCCCATTGTGAAACACAAGAAGCCAGCACCCGTGCATAGGCCGCACCGCCGGCAGACCCCGGCGAAGCCGGTATCAAGTCCCACACGGTCACCCGCATCGGCAAATGCCAATCCTATGCATGACATCATGGGCGCCAGGGCTATCTACAATCCGCTGCCATCCATCCCAGATGATCTGCGCGGCCAGGCCATCAGCGAAGTGGCGGTGGCCCGCCTGCACATCCATACCGATGGCACGGTGACGGTGGAACTGATGCGGCCTACCCATAATCCGAGGATCAACAAGATCATTCTTGATACCCTGCGTACCTGGATGTTTTATCCAGCCATTAGCAAGGGCATGCCGGTGGAATCGGTGCAGGAGATAAAAATCGATGTCAGTGTTGGGGATTGAACTCGCCGAGTGTACCCAAGTGGCTGGTATAATAGCTGCCGGCACAACTGATCGCCCACCTATCACCACAGACTCTTCTCACCAATAATCGGTGTCTGTTTATCTCACACGTTGTGGGTCAATGCGCGTGGGCACAAATCGCCGGATTCATGACCAATTGGTCACCAAAATCCGGTGATCAGAAACGGACTGCGCTAACCAGTTTATATTCAATAAAATGGCGCGCGGTAGAGGATTCGAACCTCTGGCCTCAGCCTTCGGAGGGCTGCGCTCTATCCAGCTGAGCTAACCGCGCGTTGGCGCGCATCATAGAGCCCCGGGCTGGGGCAGGCAAATCAGGCGGCTTGCTCATGCGCATCCATCTCGACGCCGACGATGCGGGATACGCCCGGCTCTGGCATGGAGACGCCGATCATGCGATCGGCCAGCTGCATTGTGATCTTGTTGTGGGTGATGGCCAGAAACTGCACGTCTGCGGTCAACTCCCGCACCATCTCGCCGAAACGGCCGACATTGGCATCGTCCATCGGTGCATCGACCTCGTCGAGAATGCAGAAAGGTGCCGGCTTGATGCGGAAGATCGAGAATACCAGCGCCACGGCGGTCAGCGCCTTCTCGCCACCGGAGAGCAGCCCGACATCCTGCAGGCGCTTGCCCGGTGGTTGGGCGATGACCTCGACACCGGCGGTCAGCACGTCGTCCGAATCCAGGCGCAACTCGGCACGGCCGCCACCGAACAGGCGCGGAAAGGTCTGCTGGAACAGGGCATTGGTCTGTTCGAACACCTCGCGGAAACGCTGGCGCGTGGTGCGATCGATGCGGGTGATGGTTTCGCTCAGCGTTTCCAGGCTCGCCTCGAGATCCTTCGCCTGATCGGAAAGAAAGCGCTCGCGTTCCGATGCCTGCTCGTACTCCTCGATGGCCAACAGGTTGACCGGACCGAAGCGCTCGAGACGTTCCTCCATATCGCGGGCCTGGCGTAATACGGATTCCGCATCGGGGGCCTCATCCATGGCATCCAGGCGTTGCAGAAGTTCTGTGGCCGGCATGTGGCAGCGCTGTCCGATCTCATCGACCAGATCCTGCAGGCGTGCCTCATCCGCAGCGATGCGGACCTCCATCTCCTGGCGCCGTGTGGCGCCCTCTTGCAGGCGCTGCCGGGCCCGACGCTCGGCCTGTTCCTGTTCGTGCGCCGACTGTTGCAGGGCGTGGCCCTGCTGGCGCAACTCGCTCAGTTCGCGGTGCATGCCATCGACATGGGCGGCGGCCTCGGACAGTCGACGGTCCAGATCGGCATGCTGTTCGCTTTGCGCCAGTTCCTCTTCGGTGCGGAGCTTGCGCTCGCTGTCCTCCTCGCTTTGCCGGCGCAGGCGGGCCTGCTCAGACTGCAGACGCGCCTGCTCGCGCAGCAGCGTTTGGCGCGCCTGGGTGAACAGCGCCATGGACTGCTCGGCTGCGGCCACATCCTCACGAATCTGCCCCATCGCCTGCTCGGCCTGTTTCATCGTTTCGCTCTGGCGGTCCAGGGTCTCCCGGGCGGTATCCAGTTCGCTCCGGTCCAGCGCGGTCTGGCCGGCCAGCTGTTCATGCCAGTGGGCGAGCTCCCCTTCCAATTCCTGCTGCTCCTGCTGTAGCCGGGACAGCCGCTCGCGGACGGTGTCGGCTTCGGCCTGCAGGCGCTGGGCGGCTGCCTGTCGGTCATGCAGCGCGCTTTGGGCCTCGGTCGTTTGCAGATGGCATCGCTGCCAGGCCAGTTGCTGATCCGTCAGCGACTGTTCGGTTGTCTCGAAATGCGATTTGGCTGTCTCCAGGGCGGCCTGTTCAGATTGCAGCCTCGCCTCCGCTTCGTCCAACTGGCGCTTCAGGGACAGGCGCCGCGCCGTCTGGTTGCCGGCCGGAGGAATCAACCAGCCGTCCGGTTCCCGGCGCCAGCCGTCGCGGCTGACGGCACACCGCCCCTCGGGGACCCGAGCCAGGATATCCTCGACCAGGGTGACACCGGAGAACAGCCCGTACAGCGGATGATCGGCAGCCAGATGCAGGACGTCGGCCAGATTGTTGGGAGCGGTTTGCGGGGTACCTGCCATGTCGGTATAGAGGGCAACCGGTGCGTCGGCGGCCCGATGCAGTGCTTCCCGCCAGGCGGAGAGATCGGCGGTTCCCGGCATGCGTGCATCGGCGACCCGGCCGCGCAGCGCCGCCGCCACGGCCAGTTCCAGCCCTTCCGGAACCTGCAGGTTTTCATCGACCCATAGCCCGCCCCGGGAACGGATCAGTTCGCGCAGCGATTCGGGTACTTCCTGGCCGGATAGCTGTGCCCGCAGTTCGTGGATAGTGCCGGACAGCTCGCGCGCCCTGGACTCATGTTCATTCAGGGCCGCAGAGGCCGCCTCGCGTTCACCGCGATTGCGCTGCAGTGCCTGCTCGGCCTGCTGCAGTGCCTGCTCGGCCTGCTGCAGGCGCTCCGCATAGGCATCGATGGCGGCCTTCGCTTGGGTATGCTCCTTATCGACCTGTTGCTGCTGTTCCAGGGTCCGGTCGAGCTGTTCTTTCAGATGCTGCTGGCGTTCCTGCAGACGGGCGACGGTGGCCTGGGTCTGCTGCAGGCGCTGTCCGGCATCCTCGAAGGCATGGCGGATGCGCTCATAATCGGATAGCAGCGCATCGCGCTGCCGGCTCTGTTCGTCGTAATGACCGCGGGCGGTTTCCAGTGCCTGGCGAGCTTCGGCAAGATGCGCCTTGAGCGCCGCATCGTCCTGTTCGGCCAGTTGGCCCGCCAGCTCATTTTCCTCCCGCCCGAGCTGCGCCAGCCTTTCTTGAGCCTCGGCGATGCGTTGTTCCAGCATGCCCTTGCGTTCGGCCAGCAGTCGCCGTTCTCCGGCCAGACGCTCCAGCTCCTGCTGCCAGCGGGCGCGCTCCTGTTCGGCCTGACGCAACCGGTCCTGCAGGTCCTGCACGCCTTCCTCGTGGTGGATCATGCCTTGGCGCGCATCGGTCAGGACGCGTTCGATCTGGGCGTGGTCGCTGGCCAGTCCTGCCTCGGCGGTGCGGGCTTCATCCAGTTCACGGCGGATTCCGGCCAGCTGGGCCTCTCCCTGGCGGTAACGGATGGCGAAGCTGATGGCTTGCAGATCCTTGAATTCGTCCTGCATCTTCTTGAAACGTTCGGCACGCGAAGCCTGCTGCTTAAGGCTGCGGCACTGCGTGGCCACCTCCTCCAGAAGATCGGTGACGCGTTCAAGATTCTGCCGCGTATCCTGCATCTTGCGTTCGGCCTCGCGCCGCCGATGGCGGTATTTGACGACGCCGGCCGCCTCCTCCAGAAGCTCGCGCCGCTCCTCAGCCTTGGCGGTGATCATGCGTGCGATGGCACCCTGCTCGATAATGGCGTAGGCACGGGTGGAAATGCCGGTGTCGAGGAACAGGTCGATGACGTCCTTCAGGCGTACCATCTTACCGTTGATGAAGGCATCCGATCCGGATTCGCGGTGCATGCGCCGACGGATACGGATCTCGTCCATCTCATGGTAAGGCGGTGGCAATTGCCCGGGTTTGACGGCAAACGTCAGTTCGACGTCGCACATGGCCACAGGCGCGCGGGAATCGGAGCCCTGAAAGATCAGGTCGTCCATGACGCCGCCACGCAGCTGCTTGGCCGAATGCTCGCCAAGCACCCAGCGCAGGGCATCGACGATGTTGGATTTGCCGGAACCGTTCGGGCCGACGATGGAGGTGATACCTTCGCCAAGCTCGATCTTCGTCGGGTCAACGAAGGACTTGAAGCCGGCCAGCTCGATGCGTTTCAGCCTCATGCGGCGATCGCCATCGGGGCGGACAAGGTTGATTCAGCCAAGGCGGGAGATATCCGCCAGTACCAGGAACAGGGCGCGCAGGCGGGTCAGCAGGGCCAGGCGGTTCTCACGCACCGTTTCATCCTCGCACATCACCATCACGTCGTCGAAAAACTGATCCACCGGTTGGCGCAGGGTGGCCAGCACATCCAGGGTCCGTGCGGGATCGGCGGGCTCGATGGCATTTTCAGCCTTCACCAAGGCGGCGTACAGGTGTTTTTCCGCTTCCAGTTCGAACAGATGCGCCTTGACGTTGCGTTCGCCGGCTTCCACCTGTTTCAGGATATTGGCGATGCGCTTGTTGGCGGCGGCGACGGCCTGGCCGGTCTCCGAATCGGCAAAGCCGGTCAGCAGTCGTGCCACCTCGATCAACTGGTGCAGTGGCCGTTTGATGCTGGACATCAGGGCTGCCTCGATGGCCGGGCGGGAGCAATCGAGTTCCGTCGCCAGGCCCAGCAGGCGCTCGATGATGAACAAATATACCTGTTTCTGCACATTGCCGGGGATGGAGGTGGTGATGCGCTGCTGGTTCCATTGCTTGGCCGATTGCTGCAGGAGCACGGGCAGGCCGACGGTGGTCGGATACGTGTCGTCGGCCAGCAGACGGATCAGCGTGATGGCAGCGCGGCGCAGGCCGAATGGATCGGCATTGGCGCTGGGGATGCGTCCGAGATGGAAATAACCCAGCAACTTGTCCAGGCGCTCGGCCACAGCGATGGCCCGCGCCTCGGCGTTGTCCGGCAGGGCATCGTCGGCACCGGTCGGACGGTAGTGATCGGCGATGGCATTCTGCACGCCCAAGGGTTCGTCGTCCTTCGCGGCATAGATCGCGCCCATATAGCCTTGCAGCTCCGGGAATTCGGCCACGACGCCGGTGGTCAGATCGGATTTGCACAGATAAGCGGCGCGCTGGGCGGCCTGGGAATCGGCACCCAGTTGCTGGGCATTGTCGAGCACGAAGCTGCGCAGGCGCATCACCTGATCGCCGATGGTGCCCAGGCCCTCCTGAAACACGGTCTGGTTCAGTTGCTCCACTCGCGCTTCCAGCGATTGTCCCGGGTCACGGTCGAAATAGAAGGCGGCGTCCGACAGGCGGGCATTGACCACGCGGGCATTGCCGTCGGCCACCTGCGCCTCATCCTCGGAGGGGATGTTCGCCACGGCGAGAAAACGGTTTGAGATGCTGCCACTGGCCCGATCGTAGGTGATGAAGCAGCGCTGGTGCTGCTTGAGTACGATGCGGATCAGCTGCTCAGGCAGGCGCAGGTAATCCTCCTGGAACACACACAGCACCGGCACCGGCCACTCGGTGAGATCGGTAACCTCGTCCAATAGCCCGACATCGGCATGGATCTGCAGCCCGGCCTCGGCGGCGATATGCTCCATGCCCTCGGCGATCCGTTGCCGGCGTGTTTCATGGTTTGCCAGCACATGCTTGTGCTCCAGCCAGGCGAAGGGATCGCGTACGTTGAGCACGCCCTTGCCACCGAGGATGCGGTGGCCATAGCTGGTCTTGCTGCTTTGCACGCCCGCGAATGCGAACGGGATGACCTCGTTGCCGAGGCGGGCCACGATCCAGCGTACCGGACGGATAAAGGCATCGCTTCGTCCCTCGCCGTCCTGCCAGCGCATCTGCTTGGGAGCAGGAAGCTTCCTCAACAAGCCCGGCAGGGCCTCGGCCAGGATATTGGGCACCGGCCGGCCCGGGCGATGCACGACGGCCTTCAGGTAGCAGGCCTTGCCGTCGCCCTTGTCCGCCAGCGTGCAGTCGGCCAGCGCGATGCCGGCCTTCCTGGCAAAGCCCTCGGCGGCGGCCGTCGGCTGCCCATCGCGGTAGGCCGCGGTCTCGGGCGGTCCCCACAGCACCTCGTCGCGATCCGGCTGTTGCAGCGGACAATCCGTCCAATGCAGCAACAGCCGCCTAGGCGTGCAGCCCTTTTTCAGGGGGCCGACGTCGATATCGTGGGCGCGCAGTAGCGCCCCGAGCTCGGTGCGCAGGGCGGTCAGAAGGATACCGGAAACGCCGGCCGGCATCTCCTCGACGCCGATTTCGATCAGCAGCGGTTGGGAGGTTTTTTTCATGACGCCACCCCCACATAGGCCTGGGCCACGGTGCGGGCCAGGCCGCGCACGCGGCCGATGAAGCGGGCGCGCTCGGCCACGGAGATCGCTCCCCTGGCATCGAGTAGGTTGAAGGCATGGCTGGCCTTCATGACCTCCTCATAGGCCGGCAGCACCAGTTGACATGCCGTCAGCCGCTTGCATTCGATCTCGGCGCGGTCGAACTGGGTGTGCAGCCATTTGCTATCGGCTTCATCGAAGTTGTAGGCGGAGAATTCGACCTCGTTGCGATGGAAAACCTCGCCGTACGTGACCTTGTTGCCGTCCGGTGCCTCGACCCAGGTCAGGTCGAAGACATTCTCCACGCCCTGCAGATACATGGCCAGCCGCTCCAGGCCGTAGGTGATTTCCCCGGGCGTGCGCGAGAGTTCGACGCCGCCCACCTGCTGAAAATAGGTGAACTGGGTGATTTCCATGCCGTTCAGCCATACCTCCCAGCCCAGGCCCCAGGCGCCGAGGGTGGGGGATTCCCAGTCGTCCTCGACGAAGCGGATGTCATGGATCTTGGTATCGATGCCGATGCGCTTCAGCGAGGCCAGATACAGATCGATGATGTTGGCGGGGGCCGGTTTCAGGATCACCTGGAATTGGTAATAGTGCTGCAGGCGGTTCGGATTCTCCCCGTAGCGGCCGTCGGTCGGGCGGCGGCAGGGCTGCACGTAGGCGGTGCGCCAGTCATGGTCGTCCAGCACACGCAGGAAGGTGGCCGGGTGGAAGGTGCCCGCGCCCATGGCGCAGTCATACGGCTGTTGCACCACACATCCCTGCTCGGCCCAGAAGCGCTGCAGGGTCAGGATCAGTTCTTGGAATGTCACGCGCGTGTTACTCCCCGACGATAGGCTCGCCGTAGCCTAGCGTTACCCTGCATGCCCTGCCAGTTCAAACGGCAAGGGGAAATATGATATAAAGCGATGCGGGGACGGGTGACCGCTATCACGGTAGCTGAAAGTGGCGGTTTTACCGTCGGTCTCGGGAAAAGGAGATTGGTTTATGGCAGTCGACTTCGCATGGATGGAACAGCGCATTCTGGGAAGATGTCTCAGTGATCACGAAAAGGGACTGCTTGCCATCATGATCAGCGAGTTGCATCTGCCGGCCGGACAGGTGGTCTGCATCGATCAGGAACACGGGGGTGTTCTGTATCTGCTTCGCTCCGGCGAGGCAGAGTTGCTGCTGGAATGGGGGGATGAGCACCTGCGCGTGCCGAGGATCTGCGAAGGCGCCCAACTGGGAGATCTAGCGTCCCTTCTGGATGAAATGGCCTGTGCCACCCTGATCGCCCGCCGGGATTGCCACGCCTACCGAATCCGTCGCCAGGCATTCGACGCCCTGCTTGCATGTCGCCAGCCGCTGGCCTGCGACATGGCCTATGGCGTGCTTTCCCATACCGCAGGCACCATCCGCGAGCTGCAGATGCGTCGCGCTGGGCATGGGGGGTTTGCCTCGGGGCTGGACGGCAATTATCCTTCCTTATTCGATGATCGAAACCAAACCCGCCATTTCTGAAACCCATTCCCGGTCACTGGATACGCTGTACATTCGTACCTACGGCTGCCAGATGAACGAATACGATTCGTCGCGCATGGCCGATCTGATGCGCGAGGCCTACGGTCTGCGCCTGGTGGCCGATCCCGAGGATGCCGACGTCATCCTGATGAATACCTGTTCGGTGCGCGAGAAGGCTGAGGAGAAGGTGTATTCGGAGCTCGGTCGCTATCGCAAGATCAAGGATAGGCGCCCTGATCTGATCATCGGCGTCGGCGGCTGTGTGGCGCAGCAGGAAGGGGAACGCATCCAGAAGCGTGCACCCTATGTCGATGTCGTGTTCGGCCCGCAGACCTACCATCGCTTGCCGGAGATGGTGAAGCACATCCGGCGCGACCGGGTGCGCCTGGCCATGACCGAGATGCCGGAGATTGAGAAATTCGATCACTTGCCGCAGCAGCAGCCGGCTGCCGGCATCTCCGCTTTCGTGACGATCATGGAAGGCTGCGACAAGTTCTGCACCTTCTGCGTGGTGCCCTATACGCGCGGCCCGGAGATTTCACGGCCGGTGACGGACATCCTGGATGAATGCCGTAGTCTGCTGGCCGCGGGCATGATCGAACTGACGCTGCTGGGACAGAATGTCAACGGCTACCGCGGTGCAGGGCCGGATGGCGAGGAGTGGGATTTTACCATGCTGCTGTATGCCGTCTCGCGGCTGCCGAACCTCGCGCGCCTGCGCTTCACCACCAGCCACCCGATCGAGATGAACGAAGGCCTGGCGGAGGCCTTTGCCGCCATCCCGCAGTTGATGCCCTACCTGCACCTGCCGGTGCAAAGCGGTTCCGACCGCATGCTGAAGGCCATGCACCGCGGCCATACCTGCGCCCAGTACCTCGAATCCATCGCCCAAGTGCGCCGCCATCGCCCGGATATCGCGCTGTCGTCCGATTTCATCGTCGGTTTCCCGGGCGAGACGGACGATGATTTTGCTGAGACGCTGGAGCTGGCCCGTGAGGTGGGCTTCGATTCGGCCTTCTGCTTCAAGTATTCGCCACGGCCGGGCACACCGGCCGCCAAGGCGGAGGATTCGGTGCCGGAGGCGGTCAAGGACGCGCGCCTGCAGCAGCTTCTGGCATTGATGCGCGAGCAGGCACGGGCAGCGCATGCGGCGCAGGTCGGCAACACCCTCGATGTGCTCATCGACAAGCCCGGCCGCAACGAGGGGGATCTGGAAGGGCGAACACCCGATTTCAAGATCGTGCATTTCGCCGGCCATCCACGGCAGATCGGCAGCATCCTGCCGGTGCGCATCACCGAGGCCTACGGCCAGTCGCTGCGCGGGGAGCAGTTGCTTGCCGGGTAACAATCTTTCATCTTGGATCACGGTATGACGGTGCATCTTTCGCTGAGTGATCTGACGCCGGATGCCCTGCGCATCCTTACCGGTACCGACAACCGCATCCTGCGCCGCATCGAAGCGCATTTCGACGTGCAGGTGCTCGGGCATGTCGGCGACTGGCATGTCGAGGGCGGGAAAGCCGAGGCGGCGGCCGATGTACTGCTGCGCCTAGCGGCCAAGGCTGCACACGGGAGACTCGATGACATGGATGTCGAGGCCATGCTGCGTGCCGAGAACGAGGAGATCGAGCGGACGGACGATGGCGAGGTGCTGGTGGCCGGGCGCCGTCATGTACGCGGCAAGACGCCGAACCAGCGCAGCTATCTGGAGATGATCGGCAAGCGCGTGCTGACCATCGCCATCGGCCCGGCCGGATCGGGCAAAACCTATCTGGCGGTGGCAGCGGCGGTGGCGGCACTGAACGGGCATCAGGTCGAGCGCATCATCCTGACGCGACCGGCGGTGGAGGCCGGCGAGCGACTTGGCTTTTTGCCGGGCGACCTGCAACAGAAGGTGGATCCCTACCTCAGGCCGCTGTTCGATGCCCTGTCCGACATGCTCGGCGTGGAGAAGATGAATGCCCTGATGGAGGCCGGGCGCATCGAGGTGGCGCCGCTGGCCTACATGCGCGGGCGTACGCTGAACGATGCCTTCATCATCCTCGACGAGGCGCAGAACACCACCCGGGCGCAGATGAAGATGTTCCTGACCCGCCTGGGCTTCGGTTCGAAGATGGTGGTGACCGGCGACGTGACGCAGATCGATCTCGAGCACAAGCGCGGCAGCGGCCTGGCCCATGTGTTGAGGGTGCTGGACGGCGTGGCTGACATCGGTATCTGCCGCCTGAGCGGCCGCGACGTGGTGCGCCACCGTCTGGTCGAGCGCATTGTCACGGCCTATGAGGATGCTGAGGGCGAGGCTTCCGGCCGGGATACGCCGGCATGATCGATATCATCATCGATGAAGGCGTGGACATGCACCGGATGCCGAAAGCGGCGCGGGTGACAGCTGCGGCGCGGACAGCTCTTGCCCTGGCTGGCCATGCGAACAGCGAGCCCGAGCTGTGTATCCGTTTTGCCGAGGATCAGGCCGTGCGCCAGCTGAACCGGCAGTGGCGAGGCAAGGATATGGTCACGGATGTGCTGTCCTTTCCGATGCAGGAGGGTGATATCGACCCACAGGCTTATCTCGGCGACATCGCCCTGGCCGTGCCATATGTCGAGGGGGAGGCGGGAAGGTTGGCGCGGCCGGCCGCCGACCATGCGCTGCATCTGATCGTGCATGGCGTCCTGCATCTGTTGGGTTACGATCACGGGGACGATGCCGAGGCTGAAGGGATGCAGGCTCTGGAGCGGCGGGCGATGGCGACGCTGGGGCTGCACGATCCCTATCCGGAGACGGTCGAAGAGAGGGCTCATGCTGGATAATTGGCGCGAACGCTGGCGCAAGAGGCTGATCGACCGGCTGCGGCCGGGCCGTGATGAGAAGGAGTTGAACGAGCTGATCGAGCGTGCGGGTGCGGTACACTCGGATGAGCATCGCCAGATGCTGCTGCGCATGATCGGGTTTCAGGATATCCGGGTGAGGGAAATCATGGTACCCCGATCATCCATCGATGCCGTGGAGATGGGGATGACGCTGGCCGAGGTCGAACAGAAGTTCGTCGAAAGTGAGACAAGCCGGTTGCCAGTGATGGCCGAGGATCTGGATCATATCGAGGGCATCGTCGAGCTGTGGGATGTATTCTCGGCCAGGGTACGCCACAAGCAACCGTCGCTGGCGGAAATCATGCGTCCATGCCTGAAGGTCTCCGAGTTGCAGCAGATCTCGCGTGTGCTTTCCGAGATGCGTGCCTCGTCCCACCGGCTGGCTGTCGTCATCGACGAATACGGGGGTACGGCGGGGCTGGTCACGATGTCGGACCTGCTCGAGGAGATCGTCGGTCCGATGGACGAGCAGGAGAGCGAACCCGAAATGGTGCGCACGCCGGATGGTGGCTACATCGTACAGGCGTTGATGCACATCGAGGATTTGGAGAACCTTCTGGGCCGCGAATTTCCGGAAGGGGATTACGACACGGTGGGCGGGTTGGTCGTCACCAGTCTCGGACGCATTCCGTCGGCGAATGAACGGGTCCGGGTGGCGGATATGGACATGAAGATTCTCGAGGCTGATCCCCGCCGGGTATTGCGCGTCTACATCGAACCACAGCCGTCCTAGACCGGTCATGGCGCTGATGTTCCAACGCCGTGGCCGCAGAGCCGTCGCCCTGATGCTGGGCTTCGGCCTCGGTGCCCTGATGCCGTTCGCGTACTCACCCTATGATCATGCGTGGCTCGGGGTGCTGGCGCTTTCGGCCTGGCTGGCGCTTGCCCGCCGCGGCCATGCCGGCTGGGTGGGTTTCGCCTTCGGCCTGGGCTGGTTCGGCACCGGCGCCTGGTGGCTGGCGCCCACATTCCATCTGTATGGCGGGCTTCCGTATGTAGCGGCGGCGTGCTGCGTGCTGCTGGTCGGCCTGGCGCTGGGGGCGTTTCCGGCCTTGTGGATGTGGCTGGTGCAGGCGCTCACCCGGCATGATGCCTGGCTGTTGGTGACATTTCCGGTGCTGGCCGTCGGTGAGGAATGGCTGCGCGGGCATCTGTTCACCGGCTTGCCATGGACGGCGTTGGGCAATCTGGTACTGGGTACCCCGGCCGTTGGCTGGGCGGCTTGGCTGGGCGTATACGGTGTGACCCTGTTCCCCGCCCTGGCAGCGGCATCCCTGGCGCTCGTCTGGCGCGGTGCCTACCGCTGGGGAGGTGTCGGCCTGCTGGTGGTACTGCTGCTGGGGCTGCTTGCCCCACGGCCGTATCCGGCCGACGGGGCGCAGCGTCAGGTGGCGCTGGTGCAGGCGAATATCCCGGAGCAGGAGAAATGGGATGCCGCTTTTCTCAACGACACCATGGAACGCTATGCGACTTTGTCGACGCAGGCTGCGGAGAAGCATGCGGATCTGATCATCTGGCCGGAAGCAGCCGTGCCATTCTTCTTGTCCCACGCACCATCCTGGGATGCATGGTTGCAGGCGAACATCCGGGCGTGGAAAACGCCGTTGCTGTTCGGTGGCCTGAAGCTGATGAAGGATGGGGTGCATGGTGAGAACGGGGTGTTCCTGGCCATGCCGGACGGCTCACGGAGCTTTGTCGGCAAGCAGCATCTGGTACCGTTCGGGGAATACGTGCCTTCCTGGCTGCCGTTCGTACATGCGCTGGTGCCGGCCATCGCCCAATGGACACCGGGGACAGGCAACGGGGTGCTGGCCGGCCCGCACGGACCGGTGGGCATTCTCGTATGCTACGAGTCGATCTTCCCGGAGCAGGCACGCGAACGGGTGCTGGCCGGTGCCCGGGTGCTGGTCAATGTGACCAACGATGCTTGGTACGGTCACAGCCCCGCCGCCTGGCAGGATGTGCAGGCGGCGCGCATGCGCGCGGTGGAAACCGGTCGTTATGTGCTCAGGGCCGCCAATACCGGCGTTTCGGCCATCATCGCGCCCAACGGGCATCTGATGGCCAGCCGTCCCTGGTGGACGGAAGGATTGGTTCAGGGTACATATCGTGTGTCGGACCGCATCACGCCGTATGTGCGATGGGGAGATGTGCCATTATTGGCAGGATTCGCGCTGCTGGCGCTGGCGGTGTGGTTCGATCATCGGAGGAGGTAGGGAACAGAGATGCCGGTTTGCGTGATTGGAGGCGGTTCCTGGGGGACGGCGTTGGCGATGTCGCTGGCACGCGGCGGACGCCAGGTTCACCTGCTGACGCATTCGTCCGAACAGGCGGAAGCGTTGCAGGGCGAGCGCCAGAATCCGCGTTACCTGCCGGGCATCCGCTTTCCGGACGGCTTGCAGGTCACGGCCGATGCCGATTCGCTGTTGCCGCGTGCCAGGGCGATTATTGTTGCCACGCCCAGTGCTGCGGCCGATGAGGTGTTGGCCAGGGTGGCCGAGAATCGGGATGCGCCGGTCATCGGCGCCTTCAAGGGCCTGCATCCGGTGACGCTGGAGCGCAGCGATGAGGTGCTGTGCCGGCATCTTGGACGGGAGCGGGTGGCCCTGCTTTCCGGCCCGTCATTTGCCGAAGAGGTAGCCCGTGGCATGCCGACCGGTGTGACACTGGCTGCCTATGACCTGGAATTGGCCCATCATGTGGCCACGCTGTTCGACGGCACGAATTTTCGAATCTATACCTGTTCGGACATGATCGGCGTCGCCATCGGTGGTGCCTTGAAGAATGTCATCGCCATCGCTGCCGGTACCGCCGAAGGCCTGGGAATGGGGCACAATTCGGTGGCGGCCCTGATCACACGCGGCATTGTCGAGATTTCGCGCCTGGCGGCGGTCTGCGGCGGGGTGGAGGAAACGCTGCGCGGGCTATCCGGCCTGGGTGATTTGGTGCTGACCTGCACCGGTGAGTTGTCGCGCAACCGGAGGCTGGGCATCGCCCTGGCCAAGGGCGCCTCGCTCGATCAGGCCATGCAGGATATCGGACAGGTGGTCGAGGGTGTGCGCACGGCCCAGGCCGCGTTGCGGCTGGCATCCAAATACGGGGTGGAGTTGCCGATCACCGAGGCGGTGCAGGCCGTGCTCGCCGGTGACAAGCGTCCGGACGAGGCCGCGTACGAGCTGATGGCGCGGCCGATCAAGGACGAATAGATCCGCATGGCTGGCGAGGGCGATCCGGACGACCTTTTCGCCAAGGCCATGCAGGGCGTACGTCCTGCGCGCAAATCCTCCCGTGTACGCCGGGCATCGCCGGAGCCTGCCAAACCGGTGAACGCAGCGCCTGCGAAAGCAGAGCTGGTTATGCCTCCAGCATCTTCTCAAGCACCGCAGGCGGGTGAGGCCCCGTGGACACTGTGCGCCAGCGGCGTGTCGCGCGAGCGCCTGCGCCGGCTGGCCGATTCACCTGCCGAGCGTGAGATCGATCTGCACGGCCATACGCGCGACGAGGCCATGCGGGTGCTGGAGGTGGCGGTGATGACGGCCCTGGCACAGGGAGAGCGCGCACTCTGCATCGTGCATGGCCGGGGCCTGCATTCCCAGGGAAGGCCGGTGTTGAAGCAGGCCGTGTTCCAGTGGTTGCGCGAAGGGCCATGCGCCGGCTTTGTGCTGGCGGCGGTGCCGCGGGTCGGCAGCGGTGGCGGCGCCTCGATGGTACTGTTCAGGCGAAAGGAGAGACGCTGATCAGAACATCTGCCCGGTGCCCGTCTGTGGCGACTGTGACAGGTAGATGCCGATCAGAATGCCCAGCATCAACAGGGAAACGATCAGTATGATCACCGGCATGAAAATGATCAGCAGCGCCTTGCCGTTGCCGACGCCGGCGAAGGCGGTCAGCCCCTTCCATTCCAGATAGATGCTCCAGAAGAACATGATGCCGCCAATGACGGGGATCCAGCCGAACAGGCTGGGAATGCTGCTGTAGGCATAAAGCTGGAATGCGTCCATGACGCTCAGGCTGCCGCCGGCAAACCGGCGTACCGCCCAGCTTATGTACCAGGCCCAGAGCCAGGCCGAAAGCAGGGTAAACGGGATGGTGAGGCACAGGATCACGAACAGGATCACGAGCAGGGGCACGGTGGCAAGGTGAGGCAGGAGTTCATCCCCGCCCCTCAGCAGAAAGATGAGCATCATCGGCAGGGCCATCACCAGAACCAGCAGGATCGCACTTTCCTTGTAGGACGTGGCCTTCGGCAGTTGCCGGAAAAATTCGGTCGGCCGCGTGAAGGCATCCCGGATGGCGCCGGCCAGCGAATTCACGAAGTCAGTGGAGGAAAAATACGTGGGCATGTGCAGACTCTCCATTTTGCTGCTGGCAAAACACTTTGGCAGCCGGCTATAATCAAAGCATGAAAATTTCCCTGCTACCAGCCTTGCTTATCGTGATGATATCGCTGTCGCCGTTTGCGGTTCCGGCAGCCATTGCCGCTTCGCCGGAAGCACTGCCGCCCCCGGAGCATGGGGGCAGCCCGCCCCCCGCTGCCGACGTGGGAGGAGATAACAATGCCGGCATGAAGAAGGAACTGTCCCCTCCTTCCACGCAGAAGGGAGTGGTGATACGTTCCTTTAAACGATCGGACGGTGCTGAAATCACCGAATATCGGATGCACGGCAGGACCTATATGATCAAGGTGCAACCGGCAAACGGCATGCCCGCCTACTATCTCTACGACAGCAACGGCGACGGCCAGTTCGATCGCCGTCTTCCGGGGGGCTACAAGTTGATGTCGCCGCCGACATGGGTCATTAAGCGCTTCTGAGGATATGTGGGAGATGGGCGCATGATCCCACCCTCGCTTATTCTGATCACCGATAGCCGCCGCCTTGAGGCAGACCGGTTCCTTGCCCAGGTCGAAGCCGCGCTGCGCGGTGGTGTGGATGCTGTGTTGTTGCGAGAGAAGCAGATAGATTCGGCCCGCCTGCTTGCGCTTGCCTCCCGTCTGCGGCTGTTGACCCGTGATCACGGGGCGCGTCTGCTGGTGCATACCCAGGCGGATATCGCCATGGCGGTCGATGCCGACGGCGTGCACGTGTCGGCAGCCGATATCCGGGAGCTGCGCGGCATGCGGCGCTGGCTGGGGGCCTTGCCGATGAGCCTGTCCGCCTCCTGCCATTCGGCGGCGGAATTGGCGGCAGCGGCAGAGGCCGGTGCTGATTTCGCCCTGCTATCGCCGGTGTTCCCCACGGCCAGTCATCCGGATGCCCCGCATCTGGGGATCGAGCGGTTCCGGCAGCTGGCGGCCGGGGCCGCTTTGCCGGTGCTGGCGCTGGGGGGGATCACGGCGGCCAACCGGACACAGCTTGCGCATTACTCGGTGGCGGTCATCGGCGCCCTGCTCGATGCCACGGATGCCGAGTCTGCTGCTCGGGTCTTGAGGAGCGGTGATGAAGCTTGACGCTGTGCTGCTGGTCATCAGCAGCGCCCTGACCTGCGCCCTGCTGCTGGCTTATCTGCTGCGTCAGTTCCGGCTGCCCGCGGCGATAGCCTACATCCTGACCGGCCTGATTCTCGGTCCTTCCGGTTTTGCCTTCGTACGCGACGAGCAGATGGTGGCCCATATCGGCGAGCTCGGCGTGATCATGCTGATGTTCTTCATCGGCATGGAGGTGTCGCTGCCACGGTTGATCGCCGGCTGGCGCATCGCTGTGCTGGGGACGACGGCACAGATGGCACTCAGCGTGGGCGTGTGCATGGGCGCCGCCGTGCTGCTTCACTGGCCATGGAAGCTAGGCCTGCTATTGGGCTTCATCATCAGCATGAGTTCGACAGCCGTGGTCATGGTGATGCTCAAGGATGCCAACGAACTGGACACCCCCTTCGGCCAGAATGCACTGGGGGTGCTGTTGATGCAGGACATGGCCATCGTGCCGATCATGATCCTGCTCGGCATGCTGGGTGGCAACGGCAGTGGCTTCCCCCTCGTCAAGGTCGCCGCGCAATTGCTCGGCGGCGCGGTGCTGGTGGCGGTAGCCGTGTGGCTGATGCGTAGCCGGCGTTTGCGTATTCCGATGCCGAGCGACATATCTCCAGACCGCAAGGTGCTGCTGGGCCTGCTGCTGTGTTTCGCATCAGCCGCCATCACCTCGGTGATGGGCCTGTCGGCGGCTTTCGGCGCCTTTTTGGCGGGCATGGTGGTGCATTCCTCCGATCAGGGAAGCTGGGTACGCGAGCACCTGGAATCGCTGCGTGTAGTGTTCGTGGCCATCTTCTTCCTCTCGATCGGCCTGCTGGTCGATATTCACTTTCTGGCCGGGCATGTGCTGTCCCTGGTGGCGTTGACGCTTGGGGTGTTCGTACTGAACTCGGGCATCAATATGTTGGTGCTGCGTGGGCTCGGGGAATCCTGGGCGATGGCAATCGTCACCGGCGGCTTGCTCAGCCAGATCGGTGAATTCTCGTTCCTGCTCGCTGCTCTCGGCGTTGAGACGGGCATCCTGCCGGAAGGCGCCTACCAGACGATTCTGGCGGTGATCGCGCTGACGCTGATGCTCAGCCCCGTGTGGACGATGATGGTGCGGCGCATGCTGGGCGATGAACTCGCCCTGTCCGAGATCACCTAGGCTTCATCGGCCATAAAGCGTTCGATGCGGGTGCGGATCTGGTCGCGCGCGCGTCGGAATTCATTCATGGCCTGATCCTCGCTGCCCTTTGCCTTGGCCGGGTCGTCGAAGGGCCAATGCTCTTTGCGGCAGGCGACCGGTACCGCCGGGCAGGTCTCGTCGGCATGCCCACAGACGGTGACCAGCAGGTCGAGATTTTCCAGCATCTTGGGCGTCACCACCTTCGAGGCCTGGCCGCTGATGTCCACGCCCGCCTCGCGCATCACGGCGACGGCGCGCGGGTTCTGGCCGTGCGCCTCGATGCCGGCGCTCATGGCCTCGAAGCGGTCGCCGGCCAAATGGCGCAGCCAGCCCTCGGCCATCTGCGAGCGGCAGGAATTGCCGGTGCACAGGAACAGCACGCGCCGTTTCATGGCTCGGCGTTGGCGGGTTGCTGGCCGACGGCGTTGATGAAGCTGCGCACGTGCAGGTACATCTCGTTGCGGCAAACCATGAAGGCCTGCATGATGTCCTCCATGTGGCCGCCGACCAGCAACGGATCGGCGATAGGCCAGTGCAGCCGTACGGCGCCGGGAATCTCCGGCCAGTGGTCCTGTGCATCGCCGATGGTGATGACCCAATCGAAGGACTCTTCCGCAAGATCGCCGACGGGTTTGCTCTTTAGCGCAGACAGATCGAGGCTGAGATGGCGCATCGCCTCCGCGATCATCGAGTGCACCGGTACCGGTGTCAGGCCTGCGCTGACCGCCTCGAAGCGGTCGCCAGCCAGGGAATTCAGGATGACCTCGGCCATCTGCGAAGCGGCGGCATTGGTCTTGCACAGGAACAGCACGCGAATCTTGTCAGGCATGGTTTTCCTCCTGGGCCAAGGTATACCAGCCGCGCGTGCGGTTGACGATGGCAACGACGGACAGCATCACCGGCACCTCCACCAGTACGCCGACGACGGTGGCAAGCGCCGCCCCTGAGTGGAAACCGAACAGAGCGATGGCGGTGGCCACGGCCAGTTCGAAGAAGTTCGAGGCGCCGATCAGCGCCGAGGGCCCGGCCACGGAATGGGCGACGCCGAGCTTGCGGTTCAGCCAGTAGGCGAGCATGGCATTGAAATACACCTGGATGGTGATAGGCACGGCCAGCATCAGGATCACCAGCGGCTGGGCCAGGATCTCCTGGCCCTGGAAGCCGAACAGCAGCACTACGGTCAACAGCAGGGCGGCCATCGAGACCGGGTCCATCCTGTATAGCACCGCATCCAGCATGTTTCTGGCCAGCAGGAATTTCCGGCCCAGCCAGGCCATGGTCACTGGAATCACGATGTACAGCAGCACGGACAGCAGCAGCGTATCCCAGGGCACGTACACCCTGGCCATGCCGAGCAGCAGAGCGACGATGGGGGCGAAGGCGAACACCATGATCACATCGTTCAATGCCACCTGGCTCAGGGTGAATTGCGGGTTGCCTCCCGTCAGCCGGGACCACACAAACACCATGGCCGTGCACGGAGCGGCGGCCAGCAGGATCAGGCCGGCAATGTAGGAATCGATCTTCGCTGCATCGAGGTAGGGGGCGAACAGTAGGCGGATGAACAAAAATGCCAGCAGGGCCATCGAGAACGGCTTGACCAGCCAGTTGACGGCCAGCGTCACGCCGATACCACGCCGGTGCTGCCACACCTCATGCAGGGCCGAGTAATCGATCTTCAGCAGCATCGGCAGGATCATGGCCCACACCAGCACTGCAACCGGCAGGTTGATGTGCGCGATCTGCAGATCGCCGAGCACATGGAACATGGCCGGGAACACCTCGCCGAGACCGATGCCGGCGATGATGGCAAGGAACACCCATGCGGTAAGATAGCGGGCGAACAGCCCCATGCTCTGGCTTGCTTGGTCCATGCGACGCCTCCTGTGGGCGCCATCATATCTGATTATGCGGATGTTAAAATGCATTTCTCTGCCGGCCTCGATGGGCATCCAGTGTTTTGGATCACGAAGTCCCTGCTAACCAGTTGTTATACTTTGAAGTGGTTAGGGGGATTCATCATGAAGCAATTGCCATTGATCCTGCTCCTGTGCCTGGCTTTGACCGCATGTGCTACGGATGAGCAGACCAATGCCGCGGTGAGGGGCGGTGCCATCGGCGCGGCCGCCGGGGCCGTGATGAGCGAGCAACCGGTCGAAGGGGCGCTTGTCGGCGGTGCCATCGGCGCAGCGACCGGCGCCGTGCTGGCTGATCCCAATCGCAGGGATGGTCGGGGATACAGGCG
>Ga0307440_1000189_pt1 | contig 28625 bp, 25 predicted proteins | sample SalMarWE160410MG_FD_202150 | JGI IMG/M metagenome (GOLD analysis project Ga0307440, IMG submission 202150) | Salt marsh sediment microbial communities from the Plum Island Ecosystem LTER, Massachusetts, United States - WE1604-10 | ecosystem: Environmental > Aquatic > Marine > Intertidal zone >...
GAGGATGCGGTCGACGACCTCAATCCCGAGTACCTCCGCCACGTGACGCCGCCGCACCGCACCTCGGTGGTCAAGGTGCCGGTCGGTCACGCGGAGCGCTTCGCCAGCGCCTACGCGCAGATCCCGGCCGCCAAGAGGGTCACGTGGCTCGTTCACACGGTGACGCGCGGCCAGACCCTCTCGGGCATCGCGGCCCGCTACGGCACCTCGGTGCGCGCCATCCTGGCCGCCAACCGCGGGGTGAGTCCCCGCCGTCTCCAGATCGGCGAGCGACTCGTGGTACCGAGGGAGGGCGTGCGGGCGCCGGTCCACCTGGCTTCGGCTCGGGCCAGCCGCCCGAGCGGCCCCTCCACGGTGGTCGTGCGGCGTGGCGACACGCTGTGGGCGATCGCGCGGCGCTACAACGTCAGCACCCGTGAGCTCATGAGCTGGAACGGGCTCCGGTCGGCCAGCATCCACCCGGGCGACCGGCTCGAGGTGAGGCGCTGACCATGTCCCGCCTCCTCCGGGTGGACCTGCACTCGCACACGCACCACTCGCCGGACGCCTACACGTCGCCGGCGGAGCTCGTCGAGCGTGCAGCCGAGGTCGGTCTCGACCGGATCGCGGTCACCGATCACGGAGAGATCGAGGGCGCCCTCGAAGCTCGCAGCCTCGATCCGATCAGGATCATCGTCGGGGAGGAGATCCGTTGCCGATGTGGCACGGAGTTGATCGGGCTCTTCCTGAGGGAGCGGGTCCCGTCCGGGCTCGAGGCCAGAGAGGTGGCCGAGCGGGTCGCCGACCAGGGCGGCGTCCTGTACGCACCCCATCCCTACGCGTACGCGCGTCGGGCCCTGAGCCGGGCGGCCACGGCGCTGGAACTGGCCGAAGCGGTCGAGGTGTTCAACGCGCGGGCCTTCCTGCCCCTGTGGAACCGGAGGGCGGGTCGCACGGCGCGCGACCTGGGCCTGCCGCGGTGCGCCGGGTCCGACGCGCACTTTCCCCGCGAGCTGGGCCGGGCCTACAGTGTCATGCCGGAGTTCGCGAGCGCCGAGGGGTTCCGCGAGGCGGCGAACGCGAGCCGGCCCGTGCTGGAGCGGGTGACCGGCCCGTGGATGCACCTGGCCTCGGCGGGCCTCAAGGTCGCCCGGGTGTGCCGCGAGCGCGCGCCGCATCCGAGTCCGCGACACGCCCTCGAGGTGGCCGAGAAGGTCTGAGCACTCCTACCGTCCGGTGACGGCGGCTTCGCGTCCTTGCCGCGGAGGTCCCGCCAGCGGATAGACCGTGGCGGCCCCCTCCTTCTTGCCGATCGCGTTCCGTGGGTCCACCACGATGGGTGCGTGCTCGAGCACCAGGTCGTAGTCCATGGCGGCGTGGTCGGTCGTGATGATGACCACGTCGCAACGGCCGAGCTCCTGGCTCGTCAGCGGGACGGAGGCGAACGTCGTCCCGTCCAGGGCGATGGACTCCACGTACGGATCGTGATAGCGGACCTCGGCGCCCCGCTGCTGCAGGAGGCGCAGGATGTCGATGGCGGGACTCTCGCGCGTGTCGTCCACGTTGGGCTTGTAGGCCATGCCGAGCAGGAGGATGCGGCTCCCGTTCAACGACTTCCGGACGGCGTTCAGGGCCTCGGTCACGCGCGCGATCACGTAGCGCGGCATCTCCGCGTTGATCTCGGCGGCCAGCTCGATGAAGCGCGTTCGGTACTGGAGCGTCTTCATCTTCCACGCCAGGTAGTGGGGGTCGATCGGGATGCAGTGACCCCCGAGCCCCGGTCCCGGATGGAACCGCATGAAGCCGTAAGGCTTGCTGGCGGCGGCGTCGATGACCTCCCAGATGTCGATGCCCAGTCGATCGGCGATGATCGCCATCTCGTTAGCCAGGCCGATGTTGACCGCCCGAAAGGTGTTCTCGAGGATCTTGGCCAGCTCCGCGGCCTCCGGCGAAGACACCTCCACCACGGTCTCGATCGCTTCCCCGTACAGGGCGGCGACCAGCTCGTGGCACGCCGGGGTGAGTCCGCCGACCACCTTGGGCGTGTTGTCCAGGTGCCAGGTCGGGTTTCCCGGGTCGACCCGCTCGGGGCTGAACGCCAGGAAGAAGTCCTTTCCGGCCTCGAGCCCGCTCTCCTCGAGGGTCGGCTGCACGAGCTCGCGGGTCGTGCCCGGATACGTGGTCGACTCCAGGATGATGAGCTGCCCGGCGCGGAGCCGGTCCCGGATGCGGCGGGTCACGTCCACGATGTACGAGACGTCGGGGTCGCCCGTCTTCGACAGCGGGGTCGGGACGCAGATGATGATGGCGTCGGCTTCGTCGAGCCGGTCGAAGTCGTCGGTGACCTCGAACCGGCCCGCGTCCACCTGGCGCCGCACCCGGTCAGCCGCGATGTCCATGATGTGCGAGCGGCCCTCGCGCAGCGCGCCGACGACCCGCCGACTGATGTCGAACCCGAGGAGTGGGAAGCCGGCCTCGGCGAAGGTGATGGCCACGGGGAGTCCCACGTAGCCGAGGCCCACCACGCCGACACGGGCCTCGTGCGATCGTATACGGTCGAGAAGCTTCGAATGCTCGCTCATGTCCATGTGAGTTGGGGGAGCCGGCTATGCGCCGGCCAAGATCGGCTGACGACGGGGGCGGCGCCAGAGCGGCGCCGCCCCCTCGCATGGCGTTACGTGTCCGTCACTCGCTCCCGTGCAGCACCTTGAAGGCGTAGCCATTGGCCGGGTTCTCGCCCGACGCGAGCAGCGTTCCCACCCGGTTCGGCCCCCGGTTGTAGGCCAGCAGCGCCAGCTGCTGGTCCGGGTACTGGCCGAGCAGGATGCTGAGATAGCGAAGGCCCAGGTGCAGGTTCGTGTCCGGGTCGAACAGGTCGTCACTGGTGACCGAGGGATCGAGCCAGTGCGCCGTGCTGGGCTTGATCTGCGTATAGCCCACCGCTCCCGCATCGCTCACGGCCCAACGGTGGAAGGACGACTCGGTCTTGATCAGGCTGAAGGCCATCTGCGGCTCCAGGCCTTCCGCGATCGCGATGTCGTAGATCCGAGACGCGAGATCGGCCGGGATCGAGTAGTGGGCCGAGTAGCTCTGGATGTCGCGAAGGCGCTGGGCCTGCAGGCCGCGGAGCGCGGCCTCGCCGCGAGCCGCGTGCGCGCCGGAGCGGGACTCCGCCAGCGTGGCGCGGGCCCGGTGCAGGGCCGTGCCGGGCAGGTTCACGAACGAGGCCAGCTCGATGCCGACCAGCAGCGCGAACGCGGCCAGGCCGGCGGCACCTATGGGCGTGGTCAGGAGCGCCGTGAAGTCACGGACGCGCCATCGTAAGCCTCGCGTGGGCCGACGGCCGAATTCCTCCCTGAGGGCGGTCAAGGACATGTATGTCACTCCTGTCGTAGCCATCTCGAGGACCCGCCGGGGTGCTGCCTCCTCCGCCCGACTGGCCTCCTGCGTGGCGCCCGACCCCAGGGTATGGGAGACCGGCGCACGTCGGGGGGGCGCAACCGGCGTGCCACCCGCCCCTCTTGTTCGGGTCCTGTTCGGGTCAGGTGTCCGAACCCCTTTGCCACGTGCCGCTTCGGCCGCCGCTCTTCTCCAGCAGACGGACCGATTCGAGGCTCATGCCCCGGTCACGGCTCTTGGCCATGTCGTACAGGGCCAACAGACCTGCCGACACGGCGCACAGGGCCTCCATCTCCACGCCCGTTCGGGCCTGCGTGCAGGCGGTGGCGCGCAGCTTCACTCCCGGCCGCCCCTCGGCGTCCGGCCGCACCTCCTCGATGTGCACTTCGAGGGCGTCGAGCGAAAGGGGGTGGCACAGCGGAATGAGGTCGGACGTTCGCTTGGCTCCGCCCACCGCGGCCAGCCGGGCCACCGTGAGGGCGTCGCCCTTCCCGATCTCCTGATCGCGGATGGCCTGCAGCGTGTCCGGCGACATGCGGAGGACGCCCTCCGCCACGGCCCGCCGTGCGGTCACCGGCTTCGCGCCGACATCGACCATGCGGGCCCGGCCCGCACCGTCCAGGTGCGTCAGGCCGACGTCGCCGGGCTCGGACTCGCCCATGGGCTCTCCTCGTCCTGCCGGTCATCTCGGTCCGGCCCGGCTTGGGCCGACCGGGCGTCCGGCTTGGGTACTCCCCCCACCGGGCTACGTTCCCGCTCCCCGCGTCTCACGGGGCCTCCAGGGCGGATCCGAGGTCGACCAGGAGACCGGCCGTGATGGCCTGCGGGTTCAGGTTGCCGGCCGCCTCCTCGCGGGCCTCCTCCACCAGGGCGATGGCGCGGAGGAGCGCGTGCGCAGGCGGCGCCGCGTCGGCGAGCGCCGCCGCCGCCCCGGGGTCGAACCCGAGCTCGGGTCGTCCGAGGCTCGCGGTGAGCAGGTCCCGGAGGAGCTCCGTGGCCGAGGCCAGCACCTCGTCGAAATCTCCGCGAGCTCCGCTGGGAGGAAGGGAGGCCGCGAAAGACCACCGGTCGACTCGGTCCCGGGAGAGGGCCGCCCGGAGGAGATCCTGGGCCCGCCCGCGTGTCGCCCCGGACTCCTCCGAGAGGGCGCGGAGGGCCCGCCCCGGAGACCCCTGCGAGCGGCGCGCCAGGGACGCGGCGCGGTCGGGGTCGACCGCGGCCACCTCGACCAGGAGTCGCTCGATCGCCCCGGCGGGCACCGGGAGCACCCGGAGGCCCAGGGTGCGGGAGCGGATGGTGGGCAGGAGGGCGCCCGGGCGGCTGGAGGTGAGCAGGACGAAGGCGTCCTCCGGCGGCTCTTCGAGGAGCTTCAGGAAGGCGTTGGCGGCCTCGGGGCTCGAGGCCTGGGGCACCATGGACTCGGCGTCACCCACGACGAACACGGACCGCTTTCCCATGGCCGGCCGGCGCGACGCCTTCGCCTTCATCTGCTGGACCGCCGCCAGGTACAATCCCGTGGCTCCGTCGAAGTCCCGCACCGCCAGGGGATGGGCTCGCCGTTCCTCGAGCTCCTCGAACCTGGCTTCCTCCAGCTTCTCCCGCAGCTTGGACGGGGTCGAGGCCCCCTTGGGACGCGGCAGGGGAAAGAACCAGTGCAGGTCGGGATGCTCCAGCCGGAGCGCCAGGCGGCAGCTGCGGCAGCGCCCGCAGGCCGAGCCCTCCTCGCACAGCAGTCGCTGTCCCAGCCACAGGGCCAGTCGCTGCTTGCCGACGCCGACGGGGCCGTGCAGGAGGATCGAGGAGGGCAGGCGGCCCCGCTCCACGGAGCGGGACAGCCGCGCCTGGAGCTCCTCGTGGCCGACCACGGCGTGGAGGCCGGGAGGCCGGGAGGGGGGCGCTCCGCCGCCTCTCGCCTCAGCCACCGGAATGACTCCGGAGCCAGCGCACCGGGTCGACCGGCTGGGGCGCACCGCCCGCCGTGGGCTGGTGGATCTGGAACTCGATGTGGGGTCCCGCCCGGCTGGAGGCGCCGCCCACCGCGCCGATCACCTGCCCCCTGGCCACGTGCTCTCCCACGTGCACGCGCACGCGCTCCAGGTACAGGTAGGCCGAGTAGTAACCCCCGCCGTGGCTGATGATGACCGTGGGACCCATGAGCCCCTGCGTTCCGGCGAATTCCACGCGTCCCGACTCCACGGCCTTGACCGGCGTCCCCTCGGAGGCGGCGATCCCGATGCCGTCCCGGTTGATGGTCGTGCCCCCGTTCCTCTCGGGCCCGAACTGGTAGACGATGCGACCGTCCACGGGCCATGCCAGCTTGCCCAGGTCCCCCGTGGTCAGGCTGGAGGAGCTCGAGCGCCCCGCCCGCCGCTCGCTCTCGCGGCGCGCGCGCTCCAGCTCGGCGATGACGTTCTGGAGCTGTGCCTCGTCCTGGGCGAGCTGCGCCTCCTGCTCGCGCGCCTTCGACCGCTGGGTGCGGTACAGCGACAGGCGGCGGCGGTACTGAAGGCGCAGCGACTGGAGGTCCGAGAGCTCCTGCTTCTTGCTGCCCCGCAGGTCCTGCAGCCGGCTCAGCTGTCCGGCCAGCTCCGAGCGCTGCTCCTCGAGCTTGCCCTCCAGCGTGCCCACCTGTCGAACGAGCATGCGGTCGTACAGGGTGACCAGGTGCAGGTACTTGTAGCGGTCGATGAGGTCCGAGAAGGAGCGGGCCGACAGGAGGACCTGGAGCGGGCCGAGCGGGCCCCGCTCGTAGACCTCCTTGAGTCGCTCGTGCAGCTCGGTCTTGCGGACCGTGAGCTCGTCACGGGTCTGCAGCATCTGGGCGGTCGTGCGGGCCACCTGCTCGCCGGTGGCCTCGGTCTGGACGTCCAGCTCGGCCACCACGCTGCTCGAGGAGCCGATCTGCTTCTCGAGGTTGCCGAGCTCCTCGGAAGCCGTGCTCACCTGGTGAGTGAGCCGCTGCATGGCCTTCCGGAGCTGCTGGCGCTGCTGGCGGATCTCCTCGAGTCGCTTCTGGCTCTGCTCGATCTTGTCCTTGAGGAGGCGGGTCGTGTCCTGCTGGGCCCGGAGGGCCACCGGCGCAACGGCCAGCGCCGCGCCGAGCAACCCCGTCGCCACCCCTCGCAAGGAAGGGCGTGGAAGGCGGCGTGGCGCCATCGGGGGTGTGCGCCTCGAGACGGATCCCCGGCGGGCTGGTCCCTCCCGGCCGGTTCCTTTCGTCACCCGCCCCGCGCTCCTCAGAGGTCGTAGAGCCCGCGAAGTTCCTTCCTGATGGCGCGTCCCGCGGACAGCATCCCCAGGAGAGCCGCGCCCGCGATCCCCGCCACGATCCACACGTCCGGCATCCAGCTCACCGCGAGAAAGGAGGCGTCGATGAGCCGCCAGGTCCCCCAGGTGAGCCCGAAGGCGAGGAGGCCGCCGGCGAGGCCGGTCACCAGTCCCTCGAGCAGGTAGGGGCGCCGGATGAAGCCCTCCGTCGCGCCGATGGTCTGCATGATCGCGATCTCCTCGGAGCGCGCCAGAATGGCCATGCGCACGGACGTGCCCACGAGCATCACGGCCACCAGGGCGAACGCGCCGCCCAGGATGAGGGACGCGGCGCCGGCGATGCGCCGCAACGAGAAGATGCGCTCCACCCAGTCGCGGCCGTAGCGAACGTCGTCCACGAAGTCGTAGCTCCGAAGGCGCTCGGCCACGCGCCGCACGGCGTCGGGAGTCCGGTAGCCCGGCTTGAGCGAGACCTCCAGCGACGCCGGCAGCGGGTTCACCTCGAGGTTCGAGAACACGTCCGAGAACTCCGTGAGCTCCTGTGAAGCGTCGTGCAGCGCTTCGACCTTGGAGATGTAGCGCACTCCGGCCACCTCCGGGAAGCTCTGCACCTCCTTTCGCGCCACGTCGACGCGGCTCTCGGCTGTGCCGTCCCGCAGATAGGCCACCACCTGCACCTGCTCCTCGACGTGAGACAGGGCCAGGTCGATGTTGTAGGCGGTCAGACCGAACAGTCCGAGAATGAACAGGCTGAAGCCGATGGATGTCACGGAGAGCACGCCGAGCAGCGGCGCGCGGCGCAGGCTGGCGATGGCTTCGCGCAGGGCCCTCACGTGGAGGCCTCCTCGCCAGCCGAGTCGTACACGAGAGATCCGTGCTCGAGCTCCAGGACCCGGACGTCGCGATGGCGGTGCAGGAGCTCCGCGTCGTGCGTGGCGAACAGGACGGCCATCCCGAGGTCGTTGATGCGCCGCAGGAGCTCGAACACGCCGTCGGCGGCGCGCCGGTCCAGGTTCCCGGTGGGCTCGTCTGCCAGCAGGACGAGCGGGTCGGTGGCCAGCGCCCGGGCGATGGCCACCCGCTGGCGCTCGCCGCCCGAGAGCTCGGAGGGATGGGACTGGGACTTGGCCGCCAGCCCGACGTGGCCCAGGAGCTGCTGCACCTTCTGCCGCATCTTGCGGCGGGACGCGCCGGTCGCCTCGAGCGCGAAGGCCACGTTCTGGGAGGCCGTGAGTCGCTCCAGCAGCCGGAAGTCCTGGAAGACGTATCCGACCCGTCTCCGCAGCTGCGGAACGTCCTTGCGGCGCATGGAGTCCGAGCTGAAGCGCGACACGCGCACCCGGCCTTCATCGGGGAGCGTGTGCATGTGGACGAGCTGCAGGACCGTCGTCTTGCCGGCGCCGGACGGTCCGGTGAGGAAGGCGAACTCGCCCTTCCTCAGGTGGAAGGAGACGTCGGCGAGAGCGGCACCGGTGCGGGGATAGCGCTTGGTGACCCCCTCGAACTGGATCATGCGGCTGCCGCCCGCCGGGTTCCGCAGAAGCGGAGGCACAGGCGTACGGCCTCGATCATGGAGGCGGGATCGGCCACGCCCCGGCCCGCGATGTCGAACGCCGTGCCGTGGTCGGGTGACGTGCGCGGAAACGGAAGTCCGGCGGTGACGTTCACGCCCCGCTCCATGGCCACCGTCTTGAGCACCGCGAGGCCCACATCGTGATAGGGGACGACCACCGCGTCCACCCGGCCGTCCAGGCAGCGGCGGAACACCGTATCGGCGGGGTGGATGCCGTCCATGATCCCTTCTCCCTCCGCCTGGAGACGGCGCATGGCCGGCTCCAAAATGCGGGCCTCCTCGTCTCCCATCAGTCCACCCTCCGAAGCGTGCGGGTTCAGGCCCGCGAACGCCAGCCTGGGTCGCTCGAAGCCCCACCAGTCCCGCAGGGCCCGTATCGCGATCCGGCTCCGGGTGACCGCCAGCGCTTCGTCCAGGCTCGCGGCGACCCGGGACAACGGAATGTGTCCGGTCAGGAACGCCATGCGGAGCGGCCCGCCCAGTGGTGTGTCCTCGGCCGTCATGATCATGGTCACTTCCGGTACGCCGGAGAGCTCGCGAAGGAACTCCGTGTGGCCCGGGTAGTGGAAGCCGGCCGCCGCGAGCGCGGCTTTCGAGAGAGGCGCGGTCACGATGCCATCCACGGCGCCCTCGAGGGCCAGCTCGGCGGCCCGGCGCACGGCGCGGCCCGCGGCCTGCCCGGCGGCCCGCTCGAGATCGGCGGCCTCCGGGTCCCAGTGGCCGATGGGTTCCAGGGAGACCCGCGCGCCCGCCTCCCGTCCGAGCGCCCCGGCGTCCACCACGCCCTCGGGACCCACCAGCACCCACTCGGCCGAGCCGGAAAGGGCGGCGGAGCGCACGGCCTTCTCGGTGATCTCGGGCCCGATGCCCCGTGGATCACCGAGCGTGATGGCCACCCGGAACGATCCGGAGGCGCCGTCCCGGCCGGAGCGCTCCTCGGCGTGGTCGCGTCCCGTCACCGCCCGTCCCCCGGCCCGCTTCTAGAGGTAGATCTTGACGTACATACGCCGCCGGAGCTGCGCCACGTACTCCTGGAACTGCTTGGTGCGGACCAGGTTCTCTCGGATCTGGTCCTTGACGTCCTCGAACCGATACGGCCCGGCCGGCTTGAAGTCCGTGATCTTGAGCACCACGAACTCGGAGAGGTCGAAGGCGCCGGTGACCGGGAAGGGGCCGATCGCCTGGCCGGACTCGGGCTGGCCGATCGCCTTGGCGTACGCGTCTCCGAACCGGCTGGAAACGTCCGTGAGCGCGATGTCCTCGAAGTGCGTCTCCTGGTCCCGGATGCCGTACTCCCGGCCCAGGCGGGTCGGGTCGGCTCCGGACCGCAGGCTGTCCGCCAGCGCGTCGGCCCGTTCCCGCGCCTTGCGCACGTCCGAGCTGTCGATGTCCGGACGGATGAGGATCTGGCTGATCTCACGCTCACCGCCCCGGATGTTCTGGACCTTGATGATGTGGAAGCCGAAGCGCGTCCCGATCGGGCCGACCACGCGTCCGGGCGGTGCGGCCCATGCCACGTCCGCGAACGCGGGCACCACGTCGGACCGACGGATCCAGCCCATGTCGCCGCCCTGGCTCCGCGTGCCCGGGTCGTTCGAGAAGCGGTGGGCGGCGACGGAGAAGTCGGTCCCGGAACGGATCTCGTCCAGCGCCTTGCGCGCCACGGCGATGGCGCTGTCGGCCGCCGCCGAGTCCGGGCGGGGCACGATCGTGATGCGCTCGAACGAGATCGAGGCCGGTCGCCGGGCCGAGGCCGAGTTCGCGTCGAAGTAGGCGCGCACGTCCGAGTCGCTGACGGCCGCCGGAGGCAGCCCCTGGTCGCTGATCAGCTGCTGTCGGAAGCGGGAGAGCAGGAGCTCCTGGCGGGCCTGCTGCTGTAGCATCTGCCGGTACTGGAACATGTTCTGGCCGGTGCGCTCGACCGCCTGGCGGAAGGCCTCGTCGGACTGGAAACCGGACCGGATTCGGTTGAACTGGCTCTGCACGGCCTGCTGCACCTGGTCGTCGCCGATGGTCACGCCCTCCTGCTCGGCGCGCTGTACGAGCAGCATCCTGTCGATCATGTCCTGGAGCGTCGACCGGACCAGGGAGTCCCTGGCCACCGGGTCCTGCGGGATCTTCTCGCCCTGCTGGCGCAGGCGGTAGATCTGCTCCTGGAGCTCGGACAGGAGGATGGCCGAGTCCCCGGCGACGGCCACCACGCGGTCGACGACCTGGACCGAGTCGCCGCCCGTGGTGTTGCCGAGCTCCGGCTCCGGTCCGGCCGGTCTCGGCGCGGGCCTCTGGGCCGCGGTGTCCGCGGGAGGAACCGTGTCGGGCTGCTGCGCGGCGGCGCGCGCCGCCCCGCCCCCGGCGAAGACGAGCCCGAGGCCGAGGACGAGGGCCACGAGCATGTGGCCCCGATGGCGCGGTCGGAGCGCGGGGCTGCGCGGCGCTGGCCGGTCCGCGGGGTCGGTGGCGCCTTGGGTCATGCTGGCACGGCTCCCGGGTTGCTGGAGTGTGGGTCGAACCGGGCTCGGGGTCCGCCTTCGACCGGCTCGGACACAGCGGGATACCCGGCGCGCCCCGGCCCGGTCCCCGCCCTCATCGAGCGGCCGGCGCCGGCTCCGTACCGGCCTCCTCGGTGCGCGCCAGCACGGCCAGGGCGTCGACCAGGGTGGGCAGGATGGGCTCCACGCCGGCGTTCTCGAGCACCAAGGATAGCGGCTGCGTGCGGCGCACTTCAACGGCGAGCTGGCGATCCAGGAACGCGTCCCGGAGGAGGGCCATGCGCGGCACGGCTTCCGCACGGAAGTTGATACGCGCGGAGCGGTCCGAGACGCGGATCCACTCCGCCTCCAGGGTCTGTCCCAGCGCCCGGAGCTCGACCGATGCCAGGAGGCGGTCGGCGGGATCCGGGAGCGGCCCGAAGCGGTCGCGGAGCTCGTCCCGCAGCTCGGCGACCTCCTCGCGACTCCCGATACGCGAGATCCGCCGATACAGGTGCATCTTCTGCTCGGCGTTCAGGATGTAGTCGTCCGGCAGATACGCCTCGCCCGCCACCGAGACCTGCGGGGGCTCGGCGGCTGCCGCTCCGTCCTCGCCCTTGAGGCGCGCCACCGTGCGCTCCAGCAGCCGGCGGTAGGTCTCGAAGCCGACCGCCCGGGCGAAGCCCGACTGTTCGGCGCCGAGGAGGTTCCCGGCGCCGCGCAGCTCGAGGTCCTTGAGGGCGATGAGGTGGCCGGCTCCCAGCTCGGTGTGGTGCTCCAGGATGCGAAGTCGGCGCTCCGCTTCGGGCGTGACGTCGTCCGGGACGAGGAGGTAGCAGTAGGCCCGGTGGTGGGAGCGGCCCACCCGCCCGCGAAGCTGGTAGAGCTGGGCCAGGCCGAAGCGGTCGGCCCGGTGGACGATCATGGTGTTGGCCGTCGGGACATCGAGCCCGTTCTCGATGATGGAGGTGCACACGAGCACGTCGATGTCGCCGTCGACGAGCCCCGCCATGGTGATCTCGAGCTCCTCCCCGTTCATCTGGCCGTGCGCGACGGCCGTGCGGGCGTCGGGCAGGAGTCTCCGCACACGCTGGCGGATGGCCTCGATCGTCTGGACACGGTCGTGCACGAAGAACACCTGGCCGCCGCGGTCCAGCTCGCGGCGCATGGCGTCCTGGAGGACGGCGTCGCTCCAGCGCAGCACGTGCGTGATGATCGGCATGCGGTCGCGCGGGGCCGTCTCGATGATGGACATGTCCCGCAGCCCCCCGAGGGCGAGCTGCATGGTGCGGGGGATGGGGGTGGCGGTGAGCGTGAGCACGCCGACCGAGCGCTTGAGGGCCTTGAGGCGCTCCTTCTGCCTCACGCCGAAACGCTGCTCTTCGTCCACGATGACCAGGCCGAGGTCGTGGAAGGTCACGTCGCCGGACAGCAGCCGGTGCGTCCCGATCACGACGTCCACGGCGCCGGAGGCGAGGCCGTCGAGGACCCCCTCCTGCTCGGCCCGGGTCTGGAACCGGGAGAGCTGCTCGAGCCGGATCGGGAAACCCGCCAGCCGCTGACCGAACGTCTGGAAATGCTGCTCTACCAGCACGGTGGTCGGGGCGAGGATGGCCACCTGCTTGCTATCCTGGACGGCCTTGAAGGCCGCCCGCATGGCCACCTCGGTCTTTCCGTAGCCCACGTCGCCGCAGATGAGGCGGTCCATGGGTCGCGGCTCCTCCATGTCGCGCCGAACGTCCTCCCAGGCGGCCAGCTGGTCGGGGGTCTCCTCGAACAGGAAGGCCGACTCCATCTCCCGCTGCCAGCGCGTCTCGCCCGCGAACGCGTGGCCCTCGGCGATCTGACGGTGGGCGTAGAGCTCGAGCAGCTCGGCCGCCTGCTCCTGGATCGAGTCGACCGTGCGCTCCTTGAGCTTCTTCCAGCGCTTGCCGCCCAGCTTGTGGACGGCGGGCGGATCGGCCGGCTGCCCGTCCTCCCCGGGCGCGCTCCAGCGTTCGATGAGGTCCAGGCGGTAGTGGGGGACCCGCAGGAGCTCACCGTCCGCGTATTCGATCTTCAGGGTCTCGATGGCCTCGCCGCCGACCTCGACGCGCTCGAGTCCCCGGTAGCGGCCGATGCCGTGATCGAGGTGGACCACGTAGTCCCCCGGCCGCAGGGATGCCACCGACTCGAGCGTGGCGGCGCCCTGGAAGCGGCCCGTGCGCCGCGGGCGTCGCGATCGGCGGAAGATCTCGTGGTCGGTGAGCACCACCAGGGGACGGGGCCCCGGGATGCGGAGTCCGCCCGTGAGGGAGCCGAGCGTCAGGGTGGCGGCTCCGCCGAGGTCGGGACCGCCGCGTTCCTCCAGGATCTCCCCGAGCCGCTCGAGCTGGCCCTCGTTGTCGCACAGGATCACGACCGCGTCGCCCCGGTCGCGGGCCGCCCGGATGGCGAGGGCCAGGCGTCCCATGTCCCGGTCCACCGCCGGAGGTGGCTCGAGGCGGAGGTCCAGCCACGCCGGATCCGCCCCGGACGCGGCGGCCTGGATTCGGGGCAGGGCGGCTAGGCGACGCTCGCCCTCCTCGGGGGGCACTACCAACGCCTCGGGAGCGAGCCCCCCGGCGCCGGCGGGCCGGGCCGCCGCGGTCTCGCTCCACATCTCGGCCCTGCGCTCCCGGCCGCGCGGGGCATCCATCTCGACGAGCAGGGATCCCTGCGGCAGCAGCTCGACCAGGGACCGGCGGCGTCCGGCCGCCTCGCGGGCCGGGCCGCCGCCTTTCCGGTCGGCACCGGCGGCCCGCCGGGGGGTCGAGGTGCGCAGGTCGACCGGGAGGACCTCCACGGCCTCGAGGACCCGTGACGTGCGCTGGGTCAGCGGGTCGAAACGGCGTACGGAGGCGATCCGGTCCCCCCACAGCTCCAGCCGCACGGGGCCGTCCGTGCTGAGCGGGTAGAGGTCGACGATCCCACCCCGGATCGCGTACTCGCCCAGCTCGGCCACCGTGTGCACCCGCTCGAAGCCCATGCGCTCGAGGCGCTCCCCCAGCCCGTCGAGCCCCCAGGTGTCACCGGCCGCCAGTCGGAGCTCGAGGGGGCCGGCGCCGGGCAGCTCTGTCCGCTCGACCAGCGCGCGGGCCGTGGTGACCAGCAGGCGGGCCTTACCGGCCAGGAGGGAGGCCAGGGCCTCGACCCGTTGACCCGTGATCTCCACGTGCGGGTCGACGTCCTCGTAGGGAAGGGCCTCGCGCTGGGGGAAGTAGTCGACCGGGCGGGCGGGGGCGAGCGTCTCGAGATCGGCGACCAGCTGTTCGGCTTCCGCCGGCGTGTCGGCCACCAGGACCACCGGATCGGGTCCGAGGTCCGTCAGGCAAGCGGTGAGCGCCGCCGGCGCGGCGCCGGGGAGGGGACCCACGAGCAGCCGCTCGCCCGGCCGGGGCAGACGATTCGCCATGCCCCGCTGGTCGAGGAGCTGGCGGAAGCTTTCGAGTATCAAGGACTCCGTGCGTGCCGCGTCGCGCTGAAAGGCCCGATCGGCCGCCGATCGAGCCTCTCCTCGGCGGCCGCCGCCCGCCCCACCCTGGACGGGCACCGAAGGAGTACCGCCGCCGTGCGGCTGGGTTCCGGCGCCGCGCGAGGGCGGCGGGCACATGCTCCGAAGGCTCGGGTATGGAAGCGACCGACCGCCACGACACGGGGACGATCACGTCGAGGGAAGAGAGCGGAGCATGCGCGGAGTCCGACCGAAGGCCCCGGCGGGATGCCGGCCGCATCTGCTCCTGGCCGCGACCCTCCTGGGCTCCCTGGCCGGGTCTCCTGGCCCGGTGGGCGCACAGGAAGCGGCGCCCGTGCCGGCGGCCTCCGCCGCCGGCCGGATCACCGCCGCGAACCTGCGCACCCGGGTGAGGCTGCTGGCGGACGACTCGATGCGCGGACGGGACACGCCGAGCCCACAGCTCACCGAGGCGGCCCGGTACGTGGCCGACCAGTTCCGGTCGTTCGGCCTGCGGCCGGGCCTCGGTGACAGCTACATGCAGTTCTACCCCGTGACCGTCATCGAGCCGGGGCCTTCCGGCGCTCAGAGGCTCCTCGTGGACGGCCCCGAAGGCGAGCACGCCCTGCGCTCCGGACGGGACTTCGTGGCCGCCCCCACGGGCACGGGCCTCACGGGGTCGGGCCCGCTCCGACGCTTCGATCCGGACTCGTCGGCCGCGGAGGCTTCCGGAGCGATGCTGCTGGTCGACGCGCGTCCCTCCGACATGCCGGGCGTGTTCGCCTCGATCCGCCGCGTGCTCCGCGAGGGTGATGCGACTGGCGCCATCATCGTGGTGGATGCGCCGGATTCCTACTTCGAGGGCCTGCAGCGCTTCTTCGGTTCCCGCCGCGTGTCGATCGGCGAGCCCGATCTGCCGGGCAAGCCCGTGGCCCTGGTCGCGGCCTCGGCGCTGCCGGTCGCGATACGGGATCCGCTGTCCGCGGGGGAGACGTTGCCGTATGGCTGGACGGCTCGCCTGGAGACGACCGGGCACGTGCGTGCCGACAGCGCCATGAACGTCATCGGATGGCTGCCCGGGTCGGATCCCGAGCTGCAGGGCCAGTACGTCCTGTTCACGGCCCACATGGATCACGTGGGCGTGGGCCGTCCGGTGGACGGGGATTCCATCTACAACGGGGCGGACGACGATGCCTCGGGGACGGCGACCGTGCTCGAGCTGGCCAGCGCGTTCGCATCGGCGCCGAAGCACCCTCGCCGCTCCCTCGTGTTCATGACCGTGAGCGGGGAGGAGAAGGGCCTGCTGGGATCGACGTGGTACACCGGCCATCCCGTGTTCCCGCTCGAGCGGACCGTGGCGGACGTGAACATCGACATGATCGGCCGCAACTGGAAGGACACGGTGGTGGCGATCGGCAAGGAGGCGTCCACGCTGGGCGACGTGGTCGACCGGGTGGTGGCCCGCCATCCCGAGCTCGACATGACCGTCATCGCCGACCCGTGGCCCGAGCAGCACTTCTTTACGCGCTCGGATCACTACAACTTCGCTCGCAAGGGAATTCCGATCCTGTTCTTCTCGAGCGGCCTCCATCGAGACTATCACCGCCCCTCCGACGAGGCCGACCGGATCGAGTACGGGAAGATGGCTCGAATCGCGCGCCTGCTGTACTTCATGGGGGGGCGGATCGCCGACGCGGACCGGGTCCCCCGGTGGGACCCGGACGCGTATCGCCGGGTGGTGGGAGGGTCGGGATCGCCGTAGCTTGAAGGTCCCCCCTTTGACCGGTCCCCAAGGCGCGTCTCGCCCGGCGCGGGAATCCCGGGCGGCCGCCTTCACGTGCGCCCCATGGATCGAGGACGATGGCTAAGTCGAAGACCAGGAAATCGAAGAAGACCACTCCGGAGAGCGCCAAGAAGAACGGAGACCGTTCCGGCTCGGTCTCCACCGCGCCCGTGCTCGTGATCGACGACGAGAAGGCCATCGTCGAGGCCCTCCAGGCGGTGCTGAGCGCCGAAGGCTATCAGGTCGAGACGGCGCACGACGGCGAGGAGGCCTGGGCGAAGCTCGAACAGCGTCCGTACGGACTCGTGATCGTGGACCTCAAGCTCCCCAACGTGGACGGACTCGAGATCGTGCGCCGCATCCGTGAAGGCGGACTCGGATCGGAGATCATCATCATCACCGGCGAGGCGTCGGTGGACTCGGCCGTGGAGGCGATGCGGAGGGGAGCCTACGACTACCTCACCAAGCCGCTGGAGACGGACCGCCTCAAGGCGCTGGTTCCCAAGGCGCTCGAGAAGTACGACGTGCGGGAGCAGAAGGCGGCCCTCGAGCGAAAGGTGGCGAACCTCACCCGCTACGCCGAGCTCATCGGGCAGTCCGAGGAGATGAAGGAGGTCTACAAGACTATCGAGGCGGTGGCTCCCACGGACGCCAGCGTTCTCGTGTACGGGGAGTCGGGGACGGGCAAGGAGCTCGTGGCCCGGGCGCTCCACACCAAGTCGGCTCGCGCCGAGGGACGCTTCGTAGCGGTGAACTGCGCGGCCTTCCCCAAGGACATCCTCGAGAACGAGCTCTTCGGCCACGAGAAGGGTGCGTTCACGGGCAGCCTCAAGGAGAAGGCGGGCTGCTTCGAGCTGGCGGATGGCGGCACCCTCTTCCTGGACGAGGTCGCCGAGATGGGACCCGACACGCAGGTCAAGCTGCTCCGCGCGATCGAGACCCAGCAGTTCCGGCGCCTGGGAGGTCGCGACGAGATCGAGGTCGACATTCGGGTCCTGGCCGCCACCAACCGCGACGTGCACGAGGCGCTCCGGGAGGGGGACTTCCGCGAGGACCTCTACTACCGACTCTCGGTGGTCGAGATCGCCCTCCCGCCGCTGCGGGACCGGGGCGGGGACATCGAGCTCCTGGCGCACGAGTTCCTCAAGGAGTTCGGCGAGGAGCACGGCAAGCAGGTCGACGGCTTCTCCGAGGACGCGATCCGGTTTTTCCGTGCGTACGAGTGGCCCGGGAACGTCCGCGAGCTGAAGAACGCGGTCGAGCGGGCCGTGATCATGACCGGAGAGGGGGAGATCACCCTGACCGCGCTGCGGCCGCGGTCGGCGGATCGCAGGGGTTCGACCGAGGTCAGGATCCCCATCGGCGCCAGCCTCGAGAAGGCGGAGTCGCAGCTCATCCTCGAGACCTTCGCGTCCACGGGGGGGGACCGGGCCAGGACGGCCGCCATCCTGGGGCTGGACGAGGAGGTGCTGGGTGACCGACTCGTGGAGCTGTTGGGCCCCAAGGAGGAGGCGGTCGGCTAGAAGACGGGGGCACATGCCTTGCACGCAGCGAAGAGTGCATCTCCCTCATCCTTCCAGACGAGACCACAGCAGGTGACGCCATGTCCGACGAGAGAGAAGTCCCGATCGTGGTGGTGAAGAAGGGCTCGGGCTTCGGAGCCTTCCTGCTCGGAGCGCTGTGCGGCGCGGCCGGGGGCCTGTTGTTCGCTCCGCGCTCCGGCAAGGAGACCCAGCGGGAGCTCCGGGAGGGAGCCTTGCGGCTCCGCTCCGACGCCGAAGACAAGCTCGAAGGCCTGCGCGACGATCTCGTGGAGGTCTACGAGCGGGCTCGCGAGGACGTCTCCGAGCGCGTCGACGTGGCCCGCGAGGAGATCCGGCACCGGCGGCGCCAGGCCGAGGAGGCCGTGCGGGCCGGGCGCAGCGGGGCCCACGGGGCCCGCGGAGACCTCGAGCGACGCGTGGTCGAGTCGAAGCGCGCCTACCGGGAGAGCATGAAGCGGCAGGGCCCCGGGGCGAGCGAAGACGGCCACGAGGAGAACAGCGCCGCCGGGGACACGGAAGCCGCAGCCACCGAGAGCGAGGGCTGAGCTCCACCGGCGTCACGCTCGCGGACTGAGCCTCCGCCACGGTGGACCGGCTCGGCGACGTCCGCGAGTTCGTCGGCTACGTGTACGAGAAGGCCGGGGAGGACAACATCTTTTTCCTGGCCTCGGGGATGACGTTCAGCCTGCTCCTGGCCGCGCTCCCGTTCCTGCTCCTCCTCCTCTCGGTGGCGGGGCTCGTGCTGGCGCCCCAGTTCGAGGCGCCCCAGGGCGTGGTGCTCCGCAGGCTGTGGGAGCTCCTCCCGGTCGGCAGTGCCTCGGTGCAGCGCTATCTGGACGGGCAGCTCCAGGACATCCTCTCCAGCGCGGGCTCGGTCGGACTGGTGAGCGCCGTGTTGTTCGTGTGGTTCTCCACACGCCTGTTCGGCGCGGTTCGCACGGTCCTGGCCGAGGTGTTCGATCTCGGCGAGCCTCCCGGCGTGATCCGCGGCAAGTGGCTGGACGTGCAGCTCGTCCTGGTGAGCACGGCCCTCCTCACGCTGAACGTGTCCATCACCACGGTCCTCAGCGGCCTGGGAGAGCAGCTGCTCGAGCGCGTCGGGCTCCAGGCCGGCCCCACAACCCGGCTGGCGGCGTTCGCCACCGCCTTCCTGTTCATCTACGTGATGTTCCTCGTCATCTTCAAGTCCGTGTCACTGAACAGGATACGGTGGCGCACGGCGGCGATTGCCGCCCTGTTCGCCTCCGTGTCGTTCGAGCTGCTCAAGGTCGGCTTCGGCTGGTATGTCTCCAACTTCGCCGACTATTCCTCGATCTTCTTCGCCTTCTCCGTGCTGGTGGTCGTGGTCATGGCGACCTACTACGGGTCCATTCTGTTCATCCTGGGCGGCGAGGTGGCACAGGTCTACGAGCTTCGCCGCACTCTGCGGGAGCAGCGGCAGATCTTCCACCGGTCCTGAGCCCGAGCGGGCTCGGTCCCGGCTTCCACGTGGCGACCGCACGCCCCGCCGCGTACATTTCACGGTCCTTGTCCCGTCCAACCGCCGATCGACCTCCGGAGGTCTCGTGACCGAATCGGAAGACGGCCGGCGTGTCGTCCTGCGCAACCGAAAGGCCCGCCACGAGTATGACGTCCTCGACACGTACGAGGCGGGACTCGTGCTCGTGGGGTCCGAGGTGAAGTCCTTGCGCGAAGGCAAGGCGAGCTTCACCGACGCGTTCGCGCGGGTGGAGGGGGGCGAGGCATGGCTCTACAACCTGCACATCACCCCCTACGAGTCATCGACGCTGGACGCCCCCGATCCCAAGCGCACGCGGAAGCTGCTGCTGCACCGACACGAGATCGAGCGCCTGGCGATCTCCACGCAGCAGAAGGGGCTCACGCTGGTGCCGCTGGAGCTGTACTTCCGGCGAGGTCACGCGAAGGTCACCCTGGCCCTGGCCAGGGGGAAGAAACTGCATGACCGACGAGAGACGCTGAAGCGTGAGGCGATGCGCAGGGAAGCGGAGCGAGCCATGGAGCGGCACGGTGGGTGATCGAGACGGGGATCGGAGGGAACGGGGCGACGCCCGGAGGAGGCGCCGCGGACGGAGGACCGTGGCGGGCGCCGCGGTGCTGGTGGTGACGGCGGCGCTGGCCGTGGCGCCACTCCGTGCCCAGCCGCATCGGGCGTCGGACGGCCCGTCCGGTCCGGCGGCGACGACGGTCGGTCCGCGAGGCTATCCGGTGGTGGCGGCGAGCGAGCTTCCCGGCGAAGTTTTCACGGGCGTGTCGGTGCGGGGCGACCGCCTCACCGCCACGGTCGGCGGACGGCCGCTCGAGCTCCGGGCCGGAAGCCCGTTCTACCGCGAGGGCGACCGGGTCCGCCAGCTGGTCAACCCGCCCTACCACGCGCGGGGCAGCTTCTGGATCCCCGCCGAGCTCCTGGACGATCTGCGGGCGTCGAAGGTGGCCGAAGACGGGTCGGACTCCGCCGTCCGCTCCGTCGCGGCGGGCGGCTCGGATCGCCAGGCGCCCGCGCCGCGGGCAGTCCATCCCGGTCCCTTCCGCATCGTGATCGATGCGGGCCACGGCGGGAAGGACCCCGGTGCCAGGGGCCCCCGGGGGACGAGGGAGAAGAACGTCGCCCTCGCCGTGGCCAGGCGGCTCAAGGCCAGGCTCGACAGGGACCCGAACATCGACGCCAGCCTCACGCGCTCGAAGGACGTCTTCATCCCGCTCGCCGGCCGTCCCAAGATCGCGGTGGAGCGCCACGCGGACCTGTTCCTGTCCATCCACTGCAATTCGGAGCGTGGCGACCGGGCCAGGGGCTTCGAGACCTACTTCCTGTCGCCCTCCCGCACCGAGGAGTCCCGCCGGGTGGCCATCCGCGAGAACAGCGCCATCCAGTACGAGGACCCGAAGGAGCGGCCGGACCTCGACGACATCAACTACATTCTGGTCGCCAACCGGCAGAACCTGAACGTGCGCGAGTCGAGCTTCTTCGCGGGGGAAATCCAGAACGCCATGCGCCACGACGTGAGCACTCCCGACCGCGGGGTGAAGCAGGCCGGCCTCTACGTGCTCATGGGCGCCAGCGGCAGCATGCCGGCCGTGCTGGCCGAGATCGGGTTCATCTCGAATCCAGTCGGGGAGCGCTTCCTGAGGAGCTCGAGCGGCCAGGACGAGATCGCCTCGGCGCTGGCCCAGGCGGTGAAGGAGTACGCGAGCGACTACACGCAGCGGCTCGCGGCGACGGGCACCGCGCACACGGGCGGCCGTTGACGACCGCCCCACCCATTCGCCACCGGGCGCCGGTCGTCTCCAACCGGCGCGTGGCAGCAGACACCTGGTGGCTGGAGCTCGACAGTCCCGGCATCGCGGCCGCCAGCCGGGCCGGCCAGTTCGTGATGATCGGCTACGGGATCGAAAACACCGCCCCCCCCTTCCTGCCCAGACCGTTCAGCGTCGGATGGCGTGCCGCGGACGGGCGGGTGGGCATCCTCCTGCGTGCGTTCGGAGAGGGGACGACCCGCATGGCGAGGCTGCGTCCGGGGGAGGACGTCCTCCTCCTCGGTCCGCTGGGCCGCCCCTTCGAGCTCGGGAGGGATCGTCCGATCGTGTGCGTGGCCGGTGGTGTGGGGCTGGCTCCCTTCCTCTTCCTGGCGGACGAAGCCAGGACCGCGGGCCGCGAGGTCAGGCTCCTGTACGGCGAGCGGACCGGCGACAGGGTGTTCGACCCGGAGCTCCTCGCCAGCCTGGCCGGCGGGCCCGCCGAAGTGTGGACGGAGGACGGCGCCGTCGGTCGGCGCGGCCTCGTCCTCGAGGGGATCGACTGGAGCGCCGATCCGGTCCTCCTCGGCTGCGGGCCCTCTCTCATGCTCCGAGCCCTGGCGGAGTCTGCCGCGGAGCGGGGTGTCGCGCTGCAGGTCTCGGTCGAGGAGCACATGGGCTGTGGCGTCGGGACCTGCCAGGGCTGCGTGGTGCCCCGGGCGGACGGGGGGTGGGCCAGGGCGTGCACCGACGGCCCCGTGTTCGAGGCCTCGGAACTCGCGTGGTCCCCGTGAGCGCGGTCGGCGCAGGGGGCGGGAGCGCGCGCTCCCGCTCGGACGCCCCGGCGCGGTGCCTGGCACAGACCCTGTTCGGGGTGGAGTTCCAGAGTCCCGTGCTCCTGGCCTCGGGGACGTGCGGGTACGGCCGGGAGTACGACGATCTCATCCCGCTCGACCGGATTGGCGGACTGGTCACCAAGGCGGTCAGCGTGGAGCCACGCGCCGGCAATCCGCCGCACCGGATCGCGGAGACCCCGGCGGGGATGATCAACGCGATCGGGCTCCACAACGTGGGGCTGGACCGGTTCATCTCCGAGAAGCTGCCGTGGCTGCGCGACAACCTTGAGCGGGCCCGGGTGTTCGTGAACGTGGTCGGTCGCACGGTCGAGGACTACGCCGAGGTCGTCTCCCGCCTGGACGGCGAGGAGGGCTTCCTGGGCTACGAGATCAACGTCTCCTGTCCCAACGTCAAGGGCGGAACCATGTTCGGCACGGACGAGGCCGCCCTCGCCGAGCTGGTGGGCCGCCTGCGGACGTGCACCGAGCGCCCCATCATCGTCAAGCTCACCCCGAACGTCCCGGACATCGGCGTGTTCGCGCGGCTGTGCGAGGAGGCGGGGGCCGACGGGCTGAGCGCCATCAACACCTTCCCCGGCATGCTCATCGATGTCGACCGCCGCCGCCCCGTGATCGGGAACGTCTCGGGCGGAGTGAGCGGTCCGGCGATTCTCCCGATGGGGGTCTACCTGACGTGGCGGGCCTCGCGTGCGAGCTCGCTGCCGATCATGGGCATCGGCGGGATCCGGTCGGCCCGGGACGCCCTCCAGTACATCCTGGCCGGGGCCAGCCTGGTGCAGATCGGTACGGCCCTGTTCGTGGACCCCTCCTGCGCCGAGGGCGTCCACCATGGGTTGGAGGGCTACCTGGAGCGCCACGCCATCGCGAGCGTGGCGGAGCTCGTGGGGGCCCTCGAGCTGCCGGCGCCGCCGCCCCCCGACGACGGGGCGAGCGGATGAGCGGAGGAGAGGAGGGGGCCGTCACGGCGCCGGAGGTGATCGTGGCGCTCGACTTCCCGACCGCCGACGCGGCGCTCGCCATGGCCGGCCGCCTGCCGGAGGGCACGTGGGTCAAGGTCGGGCTCGAGCTGTTCACGGCGGCGGGTCCCGCCGTGGTCGAACGGCTCGCGGAGCGGGGGCACCCGGTGTTCCTCGACCTGAAGGTGCACGACATCCCCAACACGGCCGCCGGGGCCGTCCGGTCCGCTGCACGCCTGGGCGCGCGGCTCCTCACGGTGCACGCCTCGGGCGGTCGGGCCATGCTGGAGGCGGCGGCCGGGGCGGCCGCGACCGCCGGCCCGGACGCGGGTGGCCGTTTGCGCCTCCTCGCCGTCACCGTGCTGACGTCGCTGGACGACACGTCGCTGGCCGAGGTGATGGGCCGCGGCGCGGGGACCGAGGAAGCGGTGGGACGGCTCGCCGCCCTTGCCAGTGGCTCGGGGGTCGACGGAGCGGTCGCCTCCGTGGCCGAGTGCCGTGCGGTGAAGGCCGTGTGCGGGGCGGACTTCCTGGTGGCCACTCCCGGCATCCGGCTGGCCGGCGGCGACGCCCACGACCAGAAGCGAGTCGCCACACCCGGGGAGGCCCGCGCCGCCGGGGCCGACTACCTGGTGGTGGGCCGCGCGATCACGGCGACCGATGACCCCGGCGCGGCCCTGCTGCGCGTCAGGGAGGAGGCGGGTGTGGCGGAGTAGGGCGCCCGCCGGGTTCGATCCGGGTCCGGCTCCTCCTCCGCCACCTCCGCACGGCCATCACGTACAACGCCGCGTTCCCCACGACCACCGCCACGCCCAGCCCGAGGTGGATGTGCTCCCAGCTGGCGGGGTAGAGCACGCCCCGGATGTAGTGGTCCAGGAAGCCGCCCGCGTATCCCGCCTGGCCGGCGGCACGGCGTAGACGCTGTTCGAGGGGCGTGAGCGGGCACACCCAGCCCACCAGCTCGATGGCGGCGCCGTACAGGGCGCAGGGCACGTGCGCCCACGCCACGCGGGGCCACCGCAGCACCAGGAAGCCTCCCGTCGCCACGAACAGGACGAAGGCGGCGTGCGAGAGCAATACGAGGTCGGCCAGGATCCGGGGGACCATCGTCGTCAATCTTGCCCCGCTCCCCCGTGACGGCCAGCATGGGGCCGTGCAGGCGATACGGATCACGCGGCCGGGCGGGCCCGAGGTGCTCCGCCTGGAGGAGGTGCCCGACCCCGAGCCGGGGCCCGATGACGTCCTCGTGGACGTGCGGGCGGCGGCCCTCAATCGCGCCGACCTGCTCCAGCGCCAGGGACACTATCCGGCGCCGCCCGGGGCGCCCGCGGACATCCCGGGCCTGGAGATGGCCGGGGTCGTGGCCGCGGTGGGCGGGCGCGTGCGCGGCGTGTCGCCCGGCGACCGGGTCATGGCCCTCCTGGGTGGAGGCGGCTATGCCGAGCGCGCCGTCGTGCCGGCCGGCATGGTCCTGCCGATACCCCCCGGTCTCTCCTTCGTCGAGGCCGCCGCGCTTCCCGAGGTGTTCTACACGGCCTACGACGCGCTCTTCCGCCAGGCCGGTCTGGCGATCGGCGAGAGCGTACTCGTCCACGCGGCCGGCGGTGGCGTGGGCACCGCCGCCCTGCAGCTGGCCCGGGCCGGTGGGGCGACGCGGATCTTCGGGACCGCCTCGTCCGCCAAGCTCGCCGGGATCGAGCGCGAAGGGCTTCCGCTGGACGTCCCGATCGACTACAGGGCGGCTTCCTTCGAGGAGGTCGTGCGGGAGCGGACGGAGGGCCGGGGCGTCGACGTGATCCTGGACATGGTGGGCGGCGACTACCTGGCCGCCGACCTGCGCAGTCTGGCCGAGCTCGGGCGCGTGGTCCTGGTGGGCCTCCTGCGCGGCAGGAGCGCCGAGGCGGACCTGGGCTTGATCCTTCGCCGGCGGCTCCGGGTGCTGGGGACGGTACTGAGGGCCCGCTCCACGGCGGAGAAGCTCACGCTCACGTCCGAGGTCCGGGACCGCCTCCTGCCGCTGTTCGAGCGGGGGATGCTCCGGCCGGTGGTGGACCGCACCTACCCTCTCGACGAAGCGGACAGGGCGCATCGCGCCATGGATGCCAACCAGAACCTGGGGAAGATCGTGCTGGAAGTGCAGAGCCGGGCGTGACCCGTGGCGAGGTGGGTCACGCCCGGCTCCGGAGGGCGCCTGGCACCGCGGCGTAGCGCCTCAACTCTCGGCGTGCACGGCCTGCTCGCGGGTATCCGACTCGGCCTCGAACTGCGGCTCCAGCGCCTCGGCCTCCTCGCCGAGCCCGACGATGCCCTCCTCCCACCAGGCGTAGCGACCCTCCAGGACCCCCTGGGCGACCCGGTACTTCTGGACATCGTCGTTGTCGCCTATGGCCCGGAACAGGGCGTCCACGCGCCGGCGCGAGTTCCGGCAAAACATGTCGGCCAGCTCGCGGGCCTCGCGCGCGTGCGGGTGCCCGGTGCGCGTCATCATCTGGGCGCGGGCCACGGTCGCCGCCTGCGCGAACAGCTCGACCCCGATGTCGACCGCCCGGAACAGGATCCCCTGGCGGTACTGCAGCTTGGCCCCGTAGCGCATCATCTTGTGGAACAGCGTGCGGGCCAGCTTGCGGGACTTGCGGTTGCAGTACCGCAGGTGCGTGGCCAGCTCGCCGAACTGGCCGTAGGCGGGCCACCGACCCCACCCGAGCCACCGCGTCGGATACCAGGCCGCGTAGAAGCCCACCACCTTCGGGAGCTGCGCGAGCTTGCCCCCGAGCCCGAGGTCGCCCTCGACCAGCTCTCCGGCCACCTTGAGGTGCTTGTCCACGGCCTCGCGGGCGATGAACAGGCGGAGGATCTCGCTCGACCCCTCGAAGATCCGGTTGATGCGGAAGTCCCGGAGCATGCGCTCGACCGGGATGCCGGGCTCGCCGCGCGAGCGCAGCGAGTCGGCGGTCTCGTAGCCCCGGCCGCCGCGGATCTGGACCGTGTCGTCCAGCAGCTTCCAGCCCATCTCCGTGTTGAACAGCTTGCTCGCCGCGGCCTCCAGCCGGATGTCGAACGACTTCCGGTCGGTCATGATGCCGGTGATCTCGGCCACCGCCTGCATGGCGAAGCCTTCGACCGCGATGTCGGCCAGCATGTGCGCCACGGCCTCGTGCTTGCCGATGGGCTGTCCCCACTGGACGCGCTCCGCGCACCACTTCCGGCAGATCTCGAGGGCGGCCTGGATCGTGCCGATCGCGGCGGCCGGGATGGTGAGGCGTCCCGTGTTGAGGGTGACCAGCGCCAGCTTGAGGCCGCGACCCTCCTTCCACAGGAGGTTCTCCTTGGGGACGCGCACGTCCTTGAAGAAGATGACGCCGTTCTCGATCGCCTTGAGTCCCATGAAGTCGAGGCGCTGGCTCACCTCGACGCCCGGCCAGTCCGCCTCGACGATGAAGGCCGAGATCTTGCCGCTCTCGGGGTGGCGGGCCATGACGACGAACAGGTCGGCCACCGTCCCGTTGGTCGTCCACAGCTTCTCGCCGTTGAGGATGAAGGCTTCACCGTCCTCGGTGCGCACGGCACTGGTCGCGAGGCCGGCTGGGTCGGAGCCCACCTGGGGCTCGGTGAGGGCGAAGGCCGAGATGGCTCCCCTGGCCAGGCGGGGCAGGTACTTCTGCTTCTGCTCTTCCGTGCCGAAGATCTTGAGAGGCTGCGGCACGCCGATGGACTGGTGGGCCGACAGGAGGGCGACGAGGCTGCCGTCCTGGCTGCCGACCACCGACATGATGGCCCCGTATTCGCTCTGGTTGAAGCCCAGCCCGCCGTACTCCGTCGGGATCTTGAGCCCGAACGCGCCCATCTCCCGCAGCCGGTCCACGACGCGCTGCGGGATCTTGCCCTCCCGGTCGATGCGGTCGGAGTCGACCTCCTCGCGCAGGAAGGTCCGCATGCGGTCCATGTAGTCGCGGGCGCGCTCCCCGATGAAGGCATCGAGCTCGGGGTACGGGTCGATGAGATCGAAGCGGAAGTCGCCCAGGTAGACGTCGCGCATGAAGGTGGCGCCCTCCCACCGCGACTCCCGGGCGCTCTCGGCGACGCGCCGGGCCTCCTTCTCGCTCACGGGCCCGGAGGTCCCGGTGCTCTGCGTAGGATTGGTAGACATCGCTCGCTCTCGACCTGAGGAGGGTCAGCGGCAGGGTCGCGGTCCGTTCCGCGGCGCGGAGCGGACCCGGCGGCCCCCGCATGGCGTTCGAACGTGACAACCCGATGAATATACCGCGAGCGAGTCGGCTTCCAAACCCGTCTCCCTCTCTCCCCTCCCCTCAGCCTCGCCCGTCTCCCCGGCGCAGCGACCGGAAGGTGACCGTGGCGAGCGTCACGGCCGTGAGCGGGATCACGTACACCAGCATCGCCCTGCGGAACGCGGGCAGTGAGTCGTGGCTCCCGGCGGAGAGGAAGAGGTAGAGGATGTAGGCCACGTAGTAGGCCAGGAAGAGCGCGCCCTCCCAGCGCGCTATGCGGCCTCCAGTGAAGAAGATGGGCAGGCACGCGAACGCCACGGCGAGCGCCACCGGGAAGTCGAAGTGCAGCGCGTGGGCCGGCACCACCAGTCCTCCGGGCGACAGGGCGGCGGCCGCCCCGAGCACGATGAGCAGGTTGAAGACGCTGCTCCCGATGACGTTGCCGGTGGCCAGGTCGCGGGCCCCCCGCAGCCCCGCCACCATGGTGGTCGCCACTTCGGGCAGCGAGGTCCCGGTCGCGACCACCGTGAGGCCGATGAGCGTGTCTCCCACTCCCATCCAGCGAGCCAGGGCCACGGCGCCGGCGACGAGCCACCCCGCGCCGACCACGAGCATCCCGAGCCCGAGGAGGACCCGCGCCACGTCCACGGGCCATCGGTGCGCCGGCGGAGCCGGGCCGGGCTGGTCGGGATCCGGGCTTCCGGTTCCCCGGCGGCCGGAGAGGATCTGGCCGGCCGTGTAAGCGCAGCCACCGCCGAGCAGGAGGAGCCCGTCCGGGCGGCCCAGCCGCCCGTCGAGGGCCAGAACGTAGGTGAGCGCCGTCACGGCGATCATGATCGGAACGTCGACGCGTACCAGCTGGCGTGAGACGACGAGGGGGGCGAGCACCGAGGCCAGTCCCAGGATGAGCAGGATGTTGAAGATATTGCTGCCGAGCGCGTTGCCCAGCGCGAGGCCCGGCCGTCCCGCCAGGCTGGCCCTGATGCTCACGGCCAGTTCGGGAGCGCTGGTCCCGTAGGCCACCACCGTGAGTCCGATCACCAGGGGGGCGATCCCCAGCCGCTCGGAGAGGTGGGAGGCCCCGCGCACCAGCAGCTCGGCGCCGACGACGAGGGCCGCGAGGCCGCCGATGGCGGCGAGCACGGCCGCGAGGCTCACCGGCTATCGCGCTCCGCGATCTCGAGCCGCAGGGCACCGGCCGGAACGAGCTCGTGGTGCGACAACGTGCGTCCGCATACCCCGCGGGCCTGGGGTTCGCGCGCCTTCCGGCTCATCGTGTCCTCCCGAACATCTCCGCACGCGTGACGCGGCCGTCGGGACCCACGAGCCAGCCCGCGTCCGGGCCGGCGAAGTCGGCGCTCCAGTAGGGAAGCGTGTCGAGGACGGTCCACCGGTGTCCTCCGTCCGTCGAGTATCCCGCCCCGCCCGGACCGACGGCCACCAGCGTGGGAGTGGGGGCTCCGGGGACCCATGTCACGCCGTACACGGGCCCGGGAATGCCCGGGCTGCCTCCCGCCTCCCAGGTCTCGCCGCCATCCTCGGTGAGGGCGACCCGAACGGAGCTGGCGGCGCCGGGGGGCAACGAGTCCTCGTCCGCGGCGCTTCCCGTCCCGGGATGAGCCAGGTCGCCTCCGACGACCACGCCGTTCAGCGTGTCGCGGAAGGCCACGGCCATCACGCCCGCCTGGTCCCCGCTGACCACCGGCGTCGGGCTCCAGGCCCACGAGCGGCCGCCATCCCTCGTCCTGAGGACGCGCGATACGTAGGACGCGCCCGTTCCGATCCACGCCCGCTGGCCGGGACCGACGGCGACGCACTCCCCGCTGGCCGCGAAGCCTCCCTCCCCGCC
>Ga0307440_1000190_pt1 | contig 28595 bp, 21 predicted proteins | sample SalMarWE160410MG_FD_202150 | JGI IMG/M metagenome (GOLD analysis project Ga0307440, IMG submission 202150) | Salt marsh sediment microbial communities from the Plum Island Ecosystem LTER, Massachusetts, United States - WE1604-10 | ecosystem: Environmental > Aquatic > Marine > Intertidal zone >...
GGAAAGAACCCCGGTTTGTGCAGATGTATCTTCCCCGGCCTGACCGTTAAGGCCGGGGAAACTTATTGTCAGGATAAGGAGAACAAGCAAAATATATCTCATCAGCCCGAAGGATTTGGACAAAAGTAGTATTTTTATTCAAGTTAATTTGGTGTTAAATAGAATAGTATATAGGTACATATAATATTTTTTTCCGTTCTTTGTTATCATAAAATTCTAAATTATTCAGTATATGAGTTCAGTTTGGGGCAACTACCGCCGATGGAATAATCTTACCGGATGGTTTTTATTTGTCTTCTCGTCAATGGTTTACATTCTGACGCGTGAGCCGACAGTCAGTTTCTGGGATTGTGGCGAATTTATTCTCTCTGCATTCAAGCTCCAGGTTGGACATCCACCGGGGGCACCCCTTTTCCTTATGATGGCCAGGGTTGCTACTTTGTTTGCTGATGGGAATACCTCAAAAGTGGCAATATCAGTAAACACATTCTCAGCACTCTGCAGTGGTTTTGCCATCATGTTCCTGTTCTGGACTATTACCCATCTTGTACGCAGGGTCTTTCTTCGTGGAAAAGAATTGGAGGCCAAACATGTACCCGCTATCATCGGAAGCGGTATTCTCGGTGCCCTCGCTTACACATTTACAGATACTTTCTGGTTCTCAGCTGTGGAAGGAGAATTATATGCCCTTTCCTCACTAATAATTGCCATAGTATTCTGGGGCATGCTGAAATGGGAGGATGAAGCGGATAAACCCTATTCAGGAAGGTGGATAATACTCATCGCATATATCATGGGACTTGGCCTGGGGGTCCACAGGCTGAATCTGCTTATTATCCCGGTACTTGTCTTTGTATACTATTTCAGAAAATATGAGGTCACGCGGAAAGGAACCATCAAGACTTTCTTACTTGCTATATTTTTACTGTGGCTGATGGTGTTTGTTATTATGCCGGGTGTTCCGGCCGTGGCGGGTTGGTTCGAACTGCTCTTTGTGAACGTTTTCGGCCTTCCTTATAACAGCGGACTGTTGTTTTTCCTGGTTCTCCTGTTTGCCGGCCTGGCCTATGGGATAAAATTTTCGCTGAAAAAGAAAAAGGTGGTTCTTAACTATGTCATGACATCCCTGGTGGTGATAATGATAGGTTATTCTTCATATGCAATGATCATGATAAGGTCATCTGCACGTCCGCCAATGAACCAGAATAATCCTTCCGATGTCTTCTCGCTTTCATATTACATTAATATGAAGCAATACGGAAGTGCTCCGAAGATATATGGTAATTATTACAGTGCACCGGTGACAGGTTTGAAAAAAGTGATCTCAGGCTATAACAAGGTCAACGGGAAATATAAGCCGTATTATTCCACTGATTATGAATACAGCAGCCAGTTTGAGACTATCTTCCCACGTATGTACAGCACAGATGCCGATCATGAAAGTGCTTATAAATACTGGGGGAAGGTGAAAGGGAGGACCTATACCACACCTAATTCCAAGAAACCTATAGTATGCCCGACATTTGGAGAAAACCTTCGCTACTTTTTCCGCTACCAGATTGGATTTATGTATCTGCGTTATTTTATGTGGAATTTTGTCGGACGACAAAATGATATTCAGGGTAACGGGAATCCAATTTACGGTAACTGGATAAGCGGGATAAAATTCATAGATGAAGCAAGACTTGGTAACCTTGATAAGCTTCCGGATGATCTTAAGAACAATCGCGGTAATAATAAATATTATTTTCTGCCGCTGATAGTCGGACTGCTGGGATTGTACTGGCAATATAAAAGAGACAGGAATGGTTTCTGGCTTGTTCTGGGATTTTTCCTGATGACGGGACTGGCAATCATTGTGTACCTTAACCAGTACCCTAACCAGCCAAGGGAACGTGACTATGCCTATGTCGGATCATTCTATGCTTTTGCTATCTGGATTGGAATAGGATTTATGTTTGTTTACGAGGAGCTTAAGAAACTTCTCGGAAGGAACCTGTCTCTTGCCGTGACTTTTATTGGTCTCATTGCAGCTGTTCCTGTGATAATGGGACAGCAGAACTGGAATGACCATGACAGATCAGGTCGTTATACTGCACGCGACATAGGGGAGAACTACCTTAAATCATGTGCTCCTGATGCTATTTTGTTTACATATGGCGATAACGACTCCTTTCCTGTATGGTATTGCCAGGATGTTGAAGGTGTAAGGACGGATGTACGTGTTGCTAACCTTAGTTATATACAGGCAGGCTGGTATATCGGCATGATGAGGCAGAAGGCAATGAAATCGGATCCTTTGCCATTTACACTTCCACAGTCTAAATATATAGAGGGAGTCAGAGAACAGCTTCCGGTTGATGACAGGATCAAGAAACCTGTGGATCTGAAAGATGTGGTCCAGTTTGCCGGGGAGGATGACCGTAAGTACAAGATTGATATCAGCGGGCAGGGTGATTGGGTAAACTATATTCCTACAAATAAATTTATTATTGATGTGGACACAGCTCTTGTGCTCAGAAACGGGACCGTAAAGAGTTATTATAAAGACAGGCTGCTGAGTCCGATAATATGGGATTACTCGGATGACTATGCTTTCAAGGGCGACCTGGCGATCATGGATATGATCTCGACAAATAACTGGAAAAGACCTATATATTATTCAACAACAGTTCCGTCGAGTCAGTACAAAGGACTTCAGAGCTATTTTGTCCAGGAAGGAATGGCATACAGGATTGAACCTATAAGGATAGATAAACCGGAACAGGGAGAGTTCGGAATGATAGATCCGCATATTATGTATGATAACATGATGAATAAATTCACCTGGGGCAATGCCCAGGATCCTAAGGTATACCTGGATGAAAACAACAGGAGGATGTTCAGTAATTTCCGCAGGATATTTGGTTCCCTTGGCAATGCTCTTATTGCCAGCGGCGATACGACCAAAGCCGTTGAAGTGGCACACAGGGGACTAAGTATTGTTCCTGCAGAGAAAATGCCAAATGACTTTTTCTCTATCGGATTGGCTGAGGTACTTATAAGAGCAGGGAAGACAGAAGAAGGTGAAAAGATTATCAATGATATCATAACATATGCAAAACAATATCTCGATTATTCACTGACATTGAGTCCTGATAATCGTTATGGTATGGATTATCCTACTGGCATTAATATGCAGACGCTGCTGGATATATATAATATGTCCCTGAAGCTTAAGCTTACGGACCTTACCAAGTCGATGGAGAGTGATATAAACAACTACTACGGGAAACTATATTCCAATAAATAACATGGCATGAGGTTTTTCAGGCCGTTCCTGTTAACCAGTTGGTTCTTCCCGGGGGTATTAACCAGGGTGCGGACCGGGGACAGGCTTTTATGGCTGACTTTTGATGACGGGCCGGATCCCGTTTCAACACCTCATTTGCTGAAAATCTTAAGATCACATGATACCAGGGCCGCATTTTTCTGTACAGGAAAAGCGGCTGAGAGATATCCCGGACTGATGACTGAGATCCGGTCGGAAGGTCATATTGTTGGTAATCACGGGTATGATCATATTGATGGCTGGCGGACTTCAGCCAAAGAATACATAAATAATGTTGAAAGAGCAGTGCCTTTTACCTCTGACTGGCTGTACAGGCCTCCCTACGGGCATATGACTCCGGGTCAGTACAGTGCTTTATCACAAAGATTCAGCATTGTTCTGTGGGATATCATGCCATATGATTTTGATGATACTTTGAATCCTGCAGTATCATTACAAATATTGATGTCAAGGATCAGGAATGGTTCTACAGTAGTCTTGCATGATTTACCTGGCAGCTCTGTGCATGGATTTCTTGACGAATTTATTGCCAGGTCCCTTGATAACGGGTACAGGTTTATCGCGGTTCCGGAAATGTTATCTGACCACTCAAATGTCAGCTGAATGCTGACTGTCAGCAACAACTGAAAAAGGAAGCAGCCCTTGAAAATACTCTTTCAAAACTCCGGTTGACATCTTCACTTAAGGCTGAGGTGAAGATTGGAAAAGGATTCTCATGCGAATATGAGTGACTGAAGTCCCATACTTCGGCGGGTTGTTGGTTTGTTATATTAAGGGTGGCCAGAACCCCGTCAGCAGGGATCACGATATCATTTTTTAAGGTTACGGAGTGAATCTGGTCACAAAGCCGGTTCAGTATGTTCTCTCTGAATCTTCTGAATCTTCCGAAATCGATCATCGATCTGAATGCCATGCCAAGAGAGCTGTTTTTCAGGAAATCAATAACCGGCCCTGTCCCTTTCAGGCTTTTTTCAAAGTCATTCAGGTAGTAACTGTAAACCATGTCAAATGCCAGGCTGTCCATGATCAATTTTGATGAACCTCTCATAGAGCTGAATACCGAACCACCACAAAAGATGAAGAGTCGCGAATCGCTGAACAGGTCATCAGGATTGCCCATAAGCAGAATCTCAGCAAGGAATGCCCCTATAGAATATGCAAATATATTGACATTGCTACCCCTTGGAACTACAGGGTGCAACCCGTCCCTGATACTTTGCACAAGAGATATAATATCTGCAGCTGTCTGGTACCCGGAATTGAAAAACCGGAAAGGATATTCACTAAGCCTTGTACTAAGTGCCGCATTGGCAAAACTTGACATCATGATATTCTCTGTTGTCTTACGCCTGCTGTTCATTATACTGACCATCTTTTTCGGATCCCTCCATGAATCAGGCGACCTGTTTATATGGAACGAGATGGGAAAGAGAATAACATGGCTCCCGGTATTTTCTGCAAGGGATAATGCCCAGACAAGATACTTAAACCACGATCTTTCATTTAACCCGTGCAGTAACAGGATAACCTTATCAGATATTTTGCCTGTGGGGGAGAAAACAGGATATGTGAAACACCTGTTTTCAACGATAAGTGTATCTGATGAATTTATGAAATTATAATCAGGGAAATGAGATGTAAAACTAATGTTACGGATACACACACCTCTGCCCGGAAGTGGTATATATTCCCTTTCGGATGTAAAAAGGTTCCTGAGCTCATTATAAGTAGCCGTATATTCCATCTTAGTATGAATCTGCTTTAACAACAAAATAAAAGCCTGTTGGTTAATCCGGCAATTTTTTGTGTTGCACCGCAGCATGGAGGGACGTAATTGGAAAATATGTGATATAATCCTGTTATTTGTGACCAAAATCTGTCTTGATAACAGACCACCATCATGATATATAGGGTCCGGTTGTAGAAAAAAATTACTTTTGCATAAGTTAGATACTCGAATATGATAGATTTACAGAAACCGGTACCTCCATACCTCAATGAAAAAGTAAATATCGTCCGCCTGGTAGTCTTTACTTCATTGTTTGCCCTGGTTTTTATAAACCTTTATTCTCCTTTTGGTGCTGACACATGGTTCGATCTCACGCGGTTGCAGTTCTTTACATATTCCAGTCTTACTATACTGACCGGAGTATTGGTAGTGGTTCTGAGCAGGGTGATAATGTATAAGGTGAGTAAGAGACATTCAATAATTCTCTGGCAATACCTGCTCTGGATCCTGGCCGAGATATTTTTTATGGCACTTGTTTATGCGCTTTTTGAAAAATACGTTCTTAAGGATGCAAGGATGCTGACCGATATTGTTAAGCTTCTCTTCAGAAATACAGCCCTTGTTCTTTTATTGCCATATTCTGTTTTATGGTTGTATTTTTCATGGATGGATAAAAAGAAACAGATTGACAGGTTAGCGGATATACAGGCTTATAACTCCGAGACCAGGGATATGATACCCTTCTTTGATGATAAGGGTGTTCTGAAATTCTCACTTAAAAAAGAAAACCTGTTTTACCTGGAATCGGCTGAGAACTACGTAAGTATATATTACCTTAATAAGGGAAAGATATCAAAGTACCTTTTAAGGGAAACACTTAAAAAGGCTGAAGAGAATTTTGCAGGAACGGAGATTATAAGGTGCCACAGGTCATATATTGTGAACTTTGAAAAAGTGAGAGTGATCAGGAAGGACCAGGACGGACTGAAACTGGAATTTGATAATCCATCCGTCATTGATATTCCTGTTTCAAAGACATATGTCAACTCGGTGATGCGGACATTCTCTAAATATTCCCGGACAAATGACAGGATCTGAATGAATTAATAATTCAGTTTTAATTGTCGGAATGAAATGTTACTTTTGATGTAACAAACGGAACAATAGAAAATGAATATTCTTATCCTGGGATCAGGAGGCAGGGAGCATGCTATTACCTGGAAGCTGGCGCAAAGCAAAAAAGCAGGAAATATTTTCATCGGGCCCGGCAATGCGGGTACATCTGCTCATGGTACTAATATCAGGATAGATCCGGGCAACTTTGCTGAGGTCAGGGAAGCAGTGCATAAATACAACATAGGGATGGTTGTGGTCGGTCCTGAAGCCCCTCTTGTAGAAGGTATCAGTGATTACTTTTCTGCTGATGATAACCTTAAGCATATTCCGGTAATTGGCCCGTCAAGTTCAGCAGCACAACTTGAAGGGAGCAAGGATTTTGCCAAGTCGTTTCTTACCAGACATAATATACCAACTGCTTCCTACAGGAGCTTTAACAGGGATACGGTTGATGAGGTAGCCGGGTTTCTGCATACTCTCAGGCCCCCGTATGTTGTAAAAGCAGATGGACTGGCAGCAGGAAAGGGAGTTCTCATCATTGATGATTTCGATGAAGCACTTAAGGAGACAAAGGCGATCCTGGAGGGGAAATTCGGGAATGCCGGACAGAAGGTTGTTATTGAACAGTTTTTAAAAGGGGTTGAACTATCCGTATTTATTATTACCGACGGGAAATCCTATAAGCTTCTGCCTGAAGCAAAAGATTATAAGAGGATCGGAGAAGGTGATACAGGGCTTAATACCGGGGGTATGGGCGCTGTCTCACCGGTTCCTTTTGCTGACGGTAATTTCATGGATAAGGTGAAGAAAAGGATAATAGAACCCACCATGAAAGGAATGGAAGAAGACGGGATCCTGTATAAGGGATTTATTTTTTTCGGACTTATCAATGTGAATGGTGATCCGTATGTGATTGAATATAATGCACGTCTTGGAGATCCTGAATCGGAGGTTATTATCCCGCGTATAAAGTCGGATCTCTTCGATCTTCTTGAAGGCGTAGCAAATGGTGATCTTCACACTAAAGATATAGAAACGGATGACAGGTTTGTTGCCACAGTCATGCTTGTGTCAGGAGGATATCCCGGCAGTTATGAGAAAGGGAAAAAGATAGAGGGGCTGGAAAAAGCATCGGATTGTGTTCTGTTCCATGCAGGTACAAAAAGCGAAGATGGAAGTGTCGTTACCGCCGGTGGCAGGGTTATAGCAGTAAGTTCATGGGGAAATAATATGTATGATGCCCTGGTGCAATCATATAAAAATGCAACTCTTATACAGTTTGAGGGGAAATATTACAGGACCGATATAGGATTTGATCTATAGTTATTAATGCTTTTAAGATTCTTCAAAGGCACAGGCCCGGGAGTGATCTTTATGATAGGGATTACAATGCTGGCTGTCTGGCTCAGTGCGTTTTTTAAAATACAGGGCCATTTCTCATTATATTTTGATCTTGAGCCTATGCCCCTGTATGGCATTCTTGCTTCACTGACAGGGACAAATCCTCTGCCCGGTGTTATCCTAACAGTTTTGCTAGTAGCCCTTATGGCAACCCTAACAGTGAATTTAAATAACTCACTTTTCTTCATAAACAAAAGAACATTTTTACCGGCACTAATATATATCCTTATCAGCGGGCTTTTCCCCGATTACCAGGTATTGAATCCTGCAATCTTTTCAGCTATGTTTCTTATGCTGGCCATACGGCGTATCATGGATTCATACAGGGTTCAGGGTATTTCATACAGCTTTTTTGATGCAGGGTTGCTGATAGGTACCGGTAGCCTGTTTTATGCAAATATTATCTGGTTTGGTATCCTGATAATTATAGGTATCGCCATTCTAAGGATGAGCAACATAAAGGAAATTCTAATTGCAGTCATAGGGCTGGCGACACCATACGTGCTGCTTTTTGGTACTTATTACCTGATTGGGAAAGACCTTGATGCCCTTTTCTCAGTTATTCGTTATAACATGTTTATCATGCAAACAGCATACGTGTTTTCGAGGTTTACTATTGCAGCACTGGTGGTCATAGGACTGATCACTGTTGTGAGTATTGCCAACCTGTTAATGGTAATGAACAAGAAGAAGATTCAGTCGAGGAAGACATTCTCTTTGCTTATATGGCTCTTTATTATTTCACTGGCAGTATACTTAATATTTTCTTCGGTATCGGTTGAGATGATATGGATAACAGCTATCCCCATAAGCTATATTATTGCACATTACCTCCTCTTCTCAAAGAGCCGGATAATACCGGAAATTGTCCTTACCCTTTTATTCCTTATGGTATTCCTTGTCCAGGCTGTTTACTTCAGGTAACCGGAAGTCACCTGATCATAGAAACAACACTTACCCCTGCTCCCTGGTGACCATTATAAAAGTCATAATAGAGGTTATAAATGCCGCTTTTATTGCAGATAAAATCGACGAAGGGATATGTTTTGCCTGTAGAGTCGAATGAAGAAAGAATAACTTTATTTGTGTTGTCTTTGATGGTTAGTATCAGCTTACCTTCCGAACTCTTGTCATTGCAGAGAGAGAACCTGTATTTTGTGTTTTTCCAGAGTGAGATACTTGCTTTATATCTTAATAATGTCTTATTACCGGCACTCGATCCCAGTTCAATTCGGAAATCCTTTAGAAATTTGGCATTTGATCCTGCACTTAAAGCACATTCGCTTCTGAGGTCATCAGTAGCCTGGCCATATGACATCATTCCTGCCGTAATTAAAACCGAAAGAGTTAATAAGAACTTATTCATATCAGTCATTTAAAATAAGCTTGTCTCTGATGGATTTTGTTATATCAATTATACCGTCGAGTTGTTCCCTGGTCATTTCTACATTGCTTGTTTCTGTCTGGGTCACTACCAGGCCTCCGTCTTTTTCTTTGCTTACAGGTTCTCCCTGTGTATATGTTATCCTTATATCCCGGTATTTGGCCTTAATGTCCTGCAGGTCATTACAAAGGCTTGTATATTCAGGATCATGATTGCAATACGGATTTATCAGCATAAGAAGATCATTAAGTATGATCTTTTGTTCTCCGATCCTGTCGCTCAGGATTTTGTCCGGATAGAGCTTTACCATCTGCGTTGCCAGGTATTGCCCTTCAAGCCATACCCCAATGATCATCAGGGCAGATAACTGTCCGCGGTTATTGTCTCTGAGGTAGGTATCGATCTTACTGTATGAATCGATCGATAAGAAAAGTAGCGAATCGAGATTGGATCTGTTCTGGGAAAGCCTTTTTATTGTTTCAAAATCAAAAAACTGCCCTACATTTATATCATCAGCTAATTTTCTTATCGATGAAAGTACATCGAGAGAAGACCCTGTCCTTTCATATATATTCAGGTAACCCAGGTCAGCACCCAGGATACCAAGCCTGAGAGCTTTGTCAAAACTGGTGCTCTGTTTATTCGCATCGATGGTATTTGCCAGGTACTCCTGATTAAAAGGAACATTAAGAGATTGCAGCAGGTTGGCTATCTCAACCGGCGATGTGATGTTTTTCGATATTTCGGCGATTGCTTCCGGACTAAGTTTCTGAGCTTCAGAAACAGGTACCGAATCAACTTCAGGAAATACAAACTCAGTTGTTTTGTTTGAAGAGTTCCGGCATGAGAAGCTTAATGCGACGATAATTGTTATAAAGACTACCTTTCCTTTCATCCAGGTATCGTATAGGTTAAAACAAAAATACAAAAAAACAGAATAACAATATATTAATTCTTTTTTTAGGCAATTTTAAATTCTCAAACAAATATATCACTTTAGCTAATAAATCAAAATAAAGAAACAGGTACAATATTATTGTGCTTAGCAATACAAGGGAAATATTAAAGACGAAGGTATCTACCCTGATACCGAAAATATATTTTGCGGGGGCAAAAAAATGTGTCCGGAAATCAAGAGCTCCGTTCTTTTCAGGATCAAGGTAAACAGGATCAATATTCTGGATAAGTGAGTTATTGTAAACCAGTATCTTCTTTCTTTCATAAGGTTTTGTAACAATTTCCTCAAGTTTATAGTTATAGTAACCGTTTTCCAGTTTTCTGAGCAGCAGATCGTTAGCATAATAGAACCTGTCCTTGATGTCGGTTGTCTCTGATGAAAGCCTGTTGAAGAAAAGGTCGGTCCTGTCAAGATATGCCTTCAGTGAATCATAGGTTTCGCGATTAAAACCGGAAGGTATAAGATTATTTATATACCTGAATTCAGGCAATGGATAGTCAGATGCCATCTTAATCAGTTCATTCCGTAAAAGGGGAAGCTTTGAATACCGGGTGTTTACTGTGCCGATATTCCCAACTTCGGCTTTTTTATTGGTGAAAGCATCACGCCTGTATTCCAACAGACTGGTTTCAAGCGCATCACGGAGTATTTTCAGCCTGTATATCTTATTAAACTCTGCTTCATTTATTATCTTTTCCAGGTCAAAATAAGTATCTCCCGCCTTGTCATATTGGACCTGGCTGTACCTGTTATCCTTGAACTGAGATACCATGAGTGCTTCATAGGTCCACCTTGTGGGCATCAGCTCCGCTATAAGCGGCACTTTATTTACATTTCCTATTTCCCTGTTGAGCTTGTCAAAAGGAAACATTGCCCCGCTGAGTACCATCATTGGTATTATCAGAAGCGGTATAATGATATAGATTGTTATTGCGGAATTGAAAGAGGCTGAAATATTAAGACCAATCATATTTGCACAGAATGCCGTAACAAACAGCGCCAGCCAGTATTGTAAATACATGCCTTTGATACCCAGTATCGGGTTGGCAATAATAATAAAAAGGAAAGACTGAAGTGATGATATAAGAATAAGAATGCTGACCTTGGAAATAAGATAGCTCGAACGGCTGAGGTTGAGGAAATGTTCCCTTCTGATAATTTTCCTGTCGCGGAATATCTCTTCTGCACTTATAGTAAGCCCCAGGAAAAGCGCAACTATAATGCTCATGAATATATAAATCGGGATATTTTCGTTTTCGGAAAAAATATAAATATTTGAGTCGGGATCAGGAATATATCGTATTAGAAATGACAGTACAAATCCCAGGGCAGGAGCTTCAAGAAGAGTAAGCAGTACATACTGCCGGTTGGATATCTTGCTTTTGAGGTCCCTGGTGAGATAGATCAGATACTGACCTGCTTTTCCAGGCTTATTTAAGTTCCTGCGCGGGGATCCCGTGACATCAGGAAGCTTTTTGAAAGGATATTTCTTATTAAACTGCCTAGCCCATTCTTCCGGACTGGTTTTTCTCTTATCGGTGTATTTCCCGAATTCATCGACAACCTGAGTCTCAATAATATTGAATATGGTCTCAGGGTTTACATTACCACAAAGAGGACATTCACCCTGGGTCGCATTTATTTGGGAATCAAGTGTTTTAAAATAAATCACTGAGTCTACAGGATTTCCGTAGTAAGCCATACATCCGTCCTGGTCAAGTATTATCACCTTATCAAACATCTTGAATATTTCCGAATAGGGCTGATGAATGACGGTAAATATCAGGGTCCCCTTTAAGGTAAGGTCGCGAAGGATATCCATGAGGTTTTCCGAATCCCTTGAAGATAAACCGGAGGTAGGTTCATCAATAAATATGACAGATGGTTCCCTTATAAGTTCCAGGGCTATATTTAACCTTTTTCTCTGTCCTCCGCTGATCACTTTGTTGAAGGGAGTACCCACCTTAAGGTCTTTCTTCTCAAGTAATCCCAGATTGGCAAGTGTTGTATCAACCAGGTTTATAATCTCTTCTTTCGACTTATCCCTGAAGCACAGCTTTGCTGCATAATAGAGATTATCGAATACTGTCAGCTCTTCAATGAGAAGATCATCCTGGGGAACATATCCAAAAACTCCTTCCAGCATCTCATTTTGCCTGAAAATATCAATCCCGTTGACAGTTACGGTTCCTGAAGTTGGCTTTTGCATTCCGCTGAGGAGATTCAGAAGAGATGTCTTACCGGAGCCGCTGGCACCCATGATCCCTACCAACTTTCCTTCTTCAACCGCAAAACTGACATCATTTACAGCTGGCTGACCTTCGTGAAATCTGTAAGTAAGGTGTTCAACATTAAAAGACAACTTATGGATGATCAGTCCGGACAGAAAATTCGAGTTTATATCGCTGTAATATATCGGATGGCCCTGCTGCGATCTGATAGAACTTCCCTTGGCCAGGGTATAAACCATCCGTGATGATATTGGAAGGCCATTAAGATAAAGATGATCTTCCGAAATATATTTAACAAAATACATATCTACACTGGCCACCCTGAGAATTATTATTGTGGTATTGAGGTAACCGGTATGCATTCTACGGCACAGGTCACACTCATCATCATCTGCCCTGAGCACCAGTATGGATGGATTTTTTAATTGTTCGGGCTTATCGTTTTTTACGAACTGTTCTGCTGTAACAAATTCTTCATGTGATATCCTGAATACTTCCGCAACTGTATTTATAATATTCATACGCTGAACAGTGAACTGTTTGTTGGCGTTGACAAGTTCATATAACCTTATAAGCACAACAAATTTCTGTGCCTGGTTAAGCGTACGGTTTATTTTTTTACAAATACCCAGTATTTTTACGGAATCCATTACTGAAGGAGCGGCCCCGGTCATAACAACTGATCTCCTGATAGCCGGTCCGGTATGCTCATCAAAAAGGGCCAGGTATTCATCAACACTTTCCCTGGGAAGCTGTTTATTCAGGAATTTCATGACGTACTCACGTTCATTAGCGAGTATGCCACCATCCTGTTTGACTACCAGGGCAAACAGTTCCATCAGGGCTTTCAGGATCTTTTCACTCATATTCTGGTTGCGACACTTCTGTTATTCCCAAAAGCCGAAGTTATAAAAAATTGGATTTTATTTGTTATCAGTTATAATAAATTTAGATGCTATCCATCCCGGTATTATCAAGATGCCGGCAAGCAGAAAGGGGTAATAACTTATAATTCTCCAGATAAGCGCCATAGCAAGTGCTACACCACCTGCGTTGGCCTGGCTTACAGGGATAAGGTCAGAAAGGTACCTGCCAAGGATAAGCTCAGCAAAACCACTCCCTCCCGGTGTCGGACTCACAATCATCATTATCCACATCACCAGTTGCCGGGTAAAGATCAGGAGGTGATCCTTAATTGCAAAAAAAGCTACCAGGATAGCATTTACTACAAGATACCTTGATGTCCAGGTTATGAAGGTAGTAACCGCTGCCTTTGTCCAGAAGCCAAATGATTTTTCTTTAAGTTCCCGTGAACTTTTTATAATATCATCACCCGCCTTTGCAGCACCCGATTTCCACCTCCTTATTAATGGGAGTCTGAAGAAAGTGACAAGTACCTTTTTTATTACATGGGGATTAATAAAAAGACCGTATCCGGAAAGAACTACCCATGCCAGTATTATTAAATAGCCGGCAATAGCTATTATGACCAGGTTATTCAACAAAACAGTACCGGTACCCTGAAGTGAGGTTATGAAAATCGTCTTTCCTCCCATAATAAGCAGGAGTAAAGGGAACAACAGCACAAAATAGAGTTCATCGAGAAATGATGTAGCAAGGACAACCGCGGTACTCCGGCCAACGTTTAACCCTTCCTTGTGCAAAAAGACAACTGCAAAACCGGTGCCCCCTACAGTGGATGGTGTAATGGCTGAAGTGAATTCCCAGAGCATGGTTATCCTGAATGATTGGAACCATGTGAGATCACCATCAGTCAGGACTTTTATTCTAGCCATATACCCAAGTGTGCGAAGAACAACAAAAAGAAAGGCGATGATAATCCATAAAAGCGAATTCCATGTGAAGTCAATCTCATTCAGGACACCGACATCCAGGTCCCTCACAATAAGCCAGCCGAGCACGGCAAATCCAAGAGCCACAGGCAGAATCACTTTCCCGGGTTTCAGCTTGCTCACCATTTTATAATGACTGTCCTGTGCCATAGGTGTATGCGTATTTATATGTCTGTTAGCTAAAGACAGATGATTCCTGTCTATCTTACTGTTATATCAGTTTTATACTCTACTTGATCACAGACAAATTTATCCGGATCCGGGTTATTTAAGAAAGGAAATAAAAGCTAAAGATGGTTAATTTTCGTATTAATTACAATAAATAAAGGATGGCCGGTAAATAAACGCATCACACTGGTGTGAGTATTTTACTTAATTTTGGATTTGACCTTAATATTGAAATGTAAGACCAGGCTGGACCGATTCCACTGGCATAATTAACGATTGAGCATGATCTAAGTACGGTTCCGCATTAAATAGTTTTATCGCAGCATGAAATTGTTTTATTTTGTTCATGTAGTAAAATTTTTCCGGAACCGGCATTAAAAGGAAAAATCAGGAACTAAAAAAACAAACAGGCAGCATGAAGAAAATTACCCTGACCGATTTAATGAACCAGCAAAAGCCGCTATCGCATATAGCGTTCATTCTATTTTCCGTTATTGTTACTGTCTGGTATATATTAACGGGTAAAGAAGAGATTAATGCTGTTAATATACTTAGTATTTTTTTCTTGTTGTTACTTCAGCTTGAAGTCTTTATTTTCTTTGGAAACCTGCTCTTTTCAAGATTCAATTTTGAAAGAAATCCGGGAGAAGTAACAAGACAGGTTCTTATACGCTTTACACTTTTTCTGGCTATCTGCCTTTCTGCATCATTTGTTCTTTACATGTTAATAGAATATTCAATAACCTTGTTGTCTGGAGGGGACCTTTCCACAGTTTTCCCCGCATTTGTAAGAGATACTTTTACAGGCTGGTTCAGATCTACATTGAAAGGATTATCATTAGGAGCGGTCATATTTATTGTGATTCTCTGGCAGTCATCTCTGAGGAGAGAACAAAAGCTGAAAGAGCAGAATCTTATTTTCCTTAACGAAACACTGAAGAATCAGGTGAATCCTCATTTTCTGTTCAACAGCCTTAATACCTTGTCTTCCCTGATCGCAACTGATACTGAAACAGCGGAGCAGTTTATTCATAAGCTGTCGTCCATATACAGGTATATACTTGAGAACAGCCGCAAGGACAAGATCTCCCTGGATGCCGAGCTTGCATTTATTGATGATTATTTTGAGCTTTTCAGGATCAGGGATGCTGGTAAGATCTTCCTTTATATTAATGCTTTGGATGCAGACAGTTATTATATTCTTCCGGTCTCCCTTCAGATACTTGTTGAGAATGCCATAAAACATAACATGGCTACCAGGGAAAACCCGCTGAAGATATCCATATTCACAGAAGACAGTTATGTCGTGGTTGAAAACAACCTCCAGAAAATGGCAACCTCTGCCAGATCAACACATATAGGTCTGAAAAACCTGGGAGAGAGAGTGAGAATAATATCAGGCCGGGATCTTGTAATTGAAGAGACTACCAAACAGTTCACCGTAAAACTACCGTTACTGCCATGAATGTACTTGTTGTTGAAAATGAAATACCTGCAGCCGACAAACTTGTCAAACTGCTTAAAAAGATAGACCGGTCGGTCAATATAACCGGTGTTGTTGAGACAGTTGAGGAAACAATCAATAAACTCCAGGAAGAGACAAAACCTGATCTTATTCTCATGGATATTCAGCTTGACGATGGTCTTTGTTTTGAGATATTTGATACCATCGTAGTTGATATACCGGTGATCTTTACCACAGCATATGATGAATATACACTTAAAGCTTTCAAGGTAAACAGCATTGATTATCTGCTGAAACCGATCGATGAAGATGATCTCAGGGCAGCGATGACCAAGTTCAGAAAACTATATGCCGATAATGATCCCTTTAAAAGAGATTTCCGGCAACTTATTCATGAATTCAGGAACCAGTACAGGTCGAGATTCCTGATAAAAATAGGAGAGAGGTACAAATCTGTCCCGACTTCTGAAATATATTATTTCCATATTTGTGAACGGAATGTTTTTATGAATGATAAGAACGGAAAGGACTATGGACTTGACTATTCCCTTGAGCAGATTGAAGGGATGCTTGACCCGAGAAAGTTCTACAGGATTAACCGCGAATGCATTGTCAATATTGATTCAATATCATATATGAACAGTTATTCTTCCAGCAGGCTGCAGCTTGCTATCACCAACAGGAAGGAAGATGAGATTTTCGTTGTGAGCCGGGACAAGGTTTCGGCTTTTAAAAAGTGGGTTGACAGGTAGGCTATGTCTTTTTCACACTTTTAATGTACAGTTCTCTCTGTCTGGCTTTTTAAAGCTCCTTTTACAGCTTTGGAAGACCCGGGAACGGCCTTATTTCGATTCGATTGCCCCGACGGTGTGCTGGCCAAAAGCTTTGAGAATGCTGCAATTAATGGATTGATCATATTATGAGATGGTTTTAATCGCCGAATTAATATTGACGATCAAATTCCTTATTATTTCTTTGGTAAGCAAGCCAAAAATGCTCAATTTTGGCAAATAACCTAGCGTAAAGAACCAGAGAGGTTTTATAAGGCGTTGACACTCTAATTTTTTGGAATAAGATGAAAATACTTATTTGCGAGGATAACAGGCTGACCATGAAGACCCTTTCATATGTTCTTGGAAAAGAAGGTTTTGAATTTGAAGAAGCCGAAGATGGCAGGAAAGCACTGACACTTTTGCAAAAGACTGTTTTTGATCTTATAATCGTGGATATCCATTTGCCATTCAGGAGTGGGCTGGAATTGATAAGATATGTGAGGTCAGATCTTAAACTTAAAACGCCGGTGCTTATTCTGACCGCTTTCAGTAATCCTCAGATGCAGAGGCAGGCCGGGGAACTTGGGATAAGCGGGTATATTGTCAAACCTTTTAATCCGGCAGATATAATACTTCAGATCAGGTCCATTCTCACAGGAGGCAAATGAAACGATTTTTTATTCTTTCCTTTTTATTCATATTGTTTCTTAGTTTTGTAAGGATACTTCCTGCCATAGCCCAGGATGATAAGGATCCTGAAGCTGAATTTCAACGTATCAGGACTATTGCTTTCAGTGGTGATTATACTACTGCTGCTGCGGAAGCCAGAAAGCTGGTTAACAGGTATCCGTCGTATGGTGATGCAAGAATTTTGCTTGGACGTATTCTTGCGTGGCAGAAAGACTATAAAGATGCCGCTGCTGTAATAGACACCCTGCTCCTGGCAGAACCAGGAAACGAGGATGCTCTTTCTGCGCGGCGCGATATATCTTTATGGTCGAAAGAAAATACTCCTGTGGCAACCGACGTGAGGGTTGGATATTTTTTTGATACTTTTAAGGAACCATGGGACAGATACTGGCAGGTCTTCAGTATCGGCGGAGGACACAAATTTAATTGGGGGCCGGCATCGGCCGGGATCAATATTGGGAACCTCATAGCCGGGGGTCCCCAGTCAGTAGATACAAAGGAACTGCAGGTTGAAGCGGATGCGTATCCCCGTCTCTCGGATAAGAACTATGCATACCTTTCATATGCTTATAGTCCGGGTTCATATTTCCCGAAACACAGGGCAGCAATTGAATTGTGGCAGATATTAAATTCGGGTTGGGCTCTTGCTGCAGGATTGAACTATTACCATTTCAACAAGGACTATTTTATTGCCAATGTATCTGTAGAAAAATATATAACAAAATACTGGCTGGCTTTAAAAGGATACGTTTATTTCAAGGATAATGGCCCTACTACTTCCTTCTATCTTAATGTAAGACGGTATTTTAATGACAGGGACTACCTGCAGCTTACCCTTGGAACGGGGACTGCTCCGGATGAACCTTTCGATATTCAGGAACACCTCATGCGTCTGAGTGCAAACAGCATTCGCCTCGCCTGTAATAAGATTATATCTTCCAGAATTACATTGCGTTTTAATGCGGGGTATTCCCGGGAGGAATACAGGGCTGATACCTGGAGAAACAGGTTTGATGGAGGAATTAACTTCACATATGCTGTTAAGATGAAATGATCAGAAATGTTGCTATATTAATATTATTTCTTCTGATGCCGGTATTAAATACTGCAAGCGGTTCAGGCGTCAGGACTACTGTGGTTAATGATAAAAATATATATACTGAACTGAAGAAGGAGCTTGTCAAAATTTTCCCGGATGGTTTTATTACTGTTAACGATCCCAGGTATTCTGCTCATCTGGGTGTTTTCAGAATCAAATCAAATGCAGATGCTCTGCTGACAAAGTTAACAGTGCATTTGAAGAAGGATGCACTGGCTGTTAAGGAAGACGGGTACAATAAGGTAAAGGTTACCGGGACAGTGGTGAAGCCCGACACGGTTCTGCCAACTGAATCGGCCAGGTTCATACATGCCGATTCCCTGTTCATATACAGTTTTTTGAACAGGTTCTGTGTCAGGCCGGACCTGATTAACGGTGATAGTTTATTTTCAGGTATGCTGGACACGATAAAGAAGTCTGCCGCTTCTGTCGGCAGGATATTTTTCATTAATGGAGACAGTCCGTGGCTGAAGAGGATTAATTATTTCAATAGATCAGTCTCATTTGTCAATATGTTGATCGTAACAATTGTCATTTCCATTACTGTAATGTTTATACTTCTTTTCATAATCCTTCTTAACAGGAACAGGATGGAAAGGGTGGAAAAACTTCAGCAATTTCTTCTTGAGAAGTACCAGAGCATGATCATTGACTACCTGTACGGAAATACAACACCAGATGAATTCCGGTCGATTGCATCCAATAATTTCAGCCGACAGGTTCTTATTGACCAGCTGATTGACGTGAGCGTCAACCTGAAAGGAGATGCGAATAAGAAATTGCTTGCTCTTTACAAACACCTTGGCCTCGACAGGGATTCAATATCAAGGGCACATGATTACAGGTGGCATAAGAAAATAAAAGGTTTCCGTGAACTGGCATTCATGGATATCAAAGATGCCAATGCAACAATTTACAAAGCTCTTAACTCGTCCAACGAAATTCTCAGGATGGAGGCCCAGATAGCTCTTGTAAGACTTAGCGATGAAAACTCGTTCGAGTTCCTGACACATCTGACCAGACCATTCTCATTATGGGAACAGATAACACTTCATGACCTTATTATTCAACATGATCTTCTGATTCCCTCTTTTCAGAAATGGCTTGATTCACCGAATCCTACGGTAGTTATGTTTGTACTCAGAATGATCAGGGAATTCAGTCAGGCGGAGGCTGAAGACAAAATAAGGGAAATACTCGTTCATACAGAACCTGCCGTAAGGCAACTGGCTGTTCAGGTGGCAGGGGACATGAAAATGCGGTCCACCTGCGAAGTGATGAGGAGTATGTATAAGACACAGGATTATAACATTTGCCTGGAGATCATCAGGTCCCTGGGTAAAATGCCTGATCCGTCAATGATCGGGTTCCTTAAGCTGGTTATCGATAAGGAAGATGATGTCCAGCTTCAGATTGAAGCTACCAAAGCGATGGAAAATATAGGTGAAGAGGGAATCAGTGCCCTGGTTAAACTTATGAAATCGGAATATAAGAATTACAGCATAATCATCAGGCATGTGCTTGACAGGAGAATATACTAAAGGAAAATGGAGTTTCTTTTTGGCAATATTATTTTTATACTTACGATCCTGCTCTTCGGATCATATCTTATCCTTGGCATTTTCTCTGCTATAGCTCTGCGGAAGTATCTCAGGAAGAACAGTTATGTCAATTTCAATTCACTGATGTTGTCCCCTCTTGGTCCGAAGATTTCAATAATAGCACCTGCTTTCAATGAGAGCAAGACGATAATTGATAATGTTCGTACGCTTCTTTCTTTATACTATAATAATTTTGAGGTCATACTTGTAAATGACGGATCGACGGATGATACTTTTGAAAAGATCAGGGATGAATATGATCTGACAAGAGTCAACTACTATTTTGATTACAGGATTCCATGCGCAAAGATCAGGGGAGTTTACAAATCCAGGAATCCTTCCTATAACAGGTTGATAGTTTTAGATAAGAGCAATGGGGGTAAGGCGGATTCCCTGAACGCGGGAATAAATATATGCAAAAGCAGTCTTTTTGTTTCTGTCGATGCTGATTCTATAATTGAGTCTGATTCTATACTCAAGCTTGTAAAGCCATTTCTTGAGGAAAAGGATCGTAAGGTGATTGGAGCCGGAGGCGTTATAAGAATAGTTAATTCGTGCGATGTTGAAAGCGGCCATATTCGCGAGATTTACCTTCCAAAACAGATTTTACCAAGGTTACAGGTGCTTGATTATACCAGGGCTTTTCTCCTGGGACGAATGGCATGGAGCCAGCTTGACGGACTCATGCTTATCTCGGGAGCAATGGGAATTTTCGATCTTGAAACAGTTATCAAGGCTGGGGGCTACAGTATTAAAACGGTAGGAGAAGACATGGAACTGGTACTCAGGATGAGAAGAAAGATGGCCGAAGAGAATGTAAAATATGAAGTAACATATATACCGGATCCTCTTTGTTGGACAGAAGTACCATCAGATTTCAAGTCGATGCGAAGACAACGTACAAGATGGACAAGAGGACTGGTGGAATCATTAAGGGCGCACCGTAAAATGTTTTTTAATCCCAGGTATGGAAGACTGGGAGTTCTGGGTTTCCCTTATTGGTTTTTCTTTGAGTGGCTTGCGCCCCTGATAGCATTTTCAGGTTTCCTGTATACAATATACCTTATCCTTCTGCATTCAATCAACTGGCCTTTTTACCTGCTTCTTTTTCTTTTCGTCTATACCTTTGCTGTTTCACTTTCAACATGGGCAGTCCTATTTGAGGAAGTGACCTTTCATAAGTACAAGAAAAAGAGGGATGTGCTTAAATTATTTACTGCAGCCCTCCTGGAACCTTTTTTCTACCCCATGCATACCTATTTTGCAGTAAGAGGTAATATTGAAGCTCTGCGCGGGAAAAAGGGTTGGGGCTCAGCTAAAAGAAATGGTTTTGCGAAACATAAGAAAAAGGGGAAAAATCCTGTTTCAGCTTACTCTGCAAAATAGGGGAAAACTGTTAGTCCTGATTCAATAACCTGAAGCGATTTCTTTTCCCTGATCGTGGTTTCTGGTACAACAAGCCATGGAGTCCAGTTATACCTGTCGGTGGTTGATGTAACCTCTCCTTTGTAATAAACGGAAAGAGCAATGCCATCGGAAGGAGATGTAAGGATCGTAAAGTTCCAGCCTCCATCATACGAAACAGCTCCATTAACCACTTTCGTCTGTGTTGGATCGTAAAAATAGAGCATTGTCCATGGAATCCTTATCCTGATTATATTGTCATCCCATGCCACAGCTGTTCTTTGACCTGTAGTAAAACCGGCAGCATTTTCCATGGGTAAATGCCCAACATAAGAGCGCGTAACCAGATAGCCGTCATTTATCCATTGCATTTCATCCCAAGGGGCCCCATCGCTTATTATGCTGCGAAATTTCTGGACAGAAGGATTTGTAAGATTAAATCTTACGGTCAGGCCATCCATATCGTAAGCCTGAGTTACAAAATGTGTTGCTGAATCGTTACCAAAGACCATTCTGAGCATGAATTCAGACCTGTTTGTAAGTTGTTTCCCGTTCGGCAGTATCGATTCGCCTGTATCTGCAAGGTATGTATCGAATGCTACCAGCATTGTATCACCCTGTAAAACAGCCCCTGAAGTCTTGATATTAATATAGAAATAACAATTATCATTAGTGGCTTCTATGACATCAAGAGGACCTGAAGGTCTGTCGGTTTGGTATTCTATAAAGGGGTCGGTATTGGTCTGTACAAATCCAGTTAGCCCGAAATTCTGCTCCGGAGATGTTATATTTTGCCATAGCTGCCTTGTTGGAATAAATGCATCTCCCGAAGTAAATCCATATGCTTCAAGATATGCAACTATCCAGGTGGGTTTGAACCATTCATCCATCCAGGCAAAGATGAATCCCCCGGCACAGCCTGAGTCCACAATGTTATGAAGCAGTCTTATATCTTTTTCTCCCTGTTGCTGTTCAGAATAGCCCCCGTGGTTCATGTTGCTGAATGACTGATGAGCACTTCCCCAACTTGATGGAACGCCGAACTCACCAATTACAAGGGGTATGTCGGAATAGTGATTTTTCAGATCATTCAGATAACCGAGATAACTGTCAGGTCCTTCAGTATCACTGTAAGCCTGGTATGATGGTTGCTGACTTATGAAATTCGGATAATAGGGATAGGCATGATAACAGGCGAAGAGTCCCGCCTGATCATTTCTGCCTTCGATCTTTTCAATATCGAATGACGCTTTGTCTTCATCGGTGAAAATTTCTGTCGGATGAACCAGGGGATCAAGTGTGGGCCAGCTCGAGATACTTACAGGTCGCCGTATACTGTAATTCTGCTCTTCATATGATACTGTTACGTCAAGCATATGGGTTACAAACACCTCCGTGGGTGATGCTGTTGTTATGCTGAACTGGGAACCTGAATATGAATTTTCGGAGGGATGAAAGACATTTGTTGAATCCACTTCCTGCGGACTAATTTCCCTTCCTATTATGTAACCTGCTACCCATCTTGAAATGTCTGTAAGATAATCACCATATGCCTTGCCATATCTGAAGGGAAAGCTTTTATTCCCATGCAAACAGTCTATTACGTCATGTATCTCCTGGGTAAAGGATGAGATTCGTGCTATCAGATCATATGAAGTTGATTTATGTGGATCTTCAACTTCATCAAGCCATATTCCCTGGAAAAGGAGAAGAGGTTTGTCCTGGTGACGCTCATTGTACTCAGCCAGCTTTTCATAAAACACAGGGGGATGCAAAGTATATACTCTTATTGAGTTAAATCCCGCCTGTGCTATTCTTGAGATCCAACTCTCGTAAATGGAGGGAGTTATTGCATAGGCTATCTCTCCTGGGAAATAACCCGGGGGAGATGATCCCAGGTTGACACCTTTAAGTAAAAGAGCCCTGTAACCGTTACCTGTATTCATTGCAATATGATCCCCTGAGGCCTTAAAAGGCAGGGACTGTAACTCTGCAAGCTGAAAATTTATAATTGTATCACGACTTATAGAAATATCGGTAAGTCTTACTGGGTAATAACCCTCACAGGTGACAGTGGTAATCATTGAAAGGCTTATGGTTTCGGAGGGAGGAAGAGTTGCGGGAGGAAGCATAACAGGAATAAGCATAGTCCCTGAAGATACCTGAGCCAGGGTTTTAATTTTGATCAGTTTTCCCGACCTGCTCTCCCCATTAAACGATATTGTGTAAATATAAAAACCTGTTCGTTGCGGAGATCCGTTCTGATCACATCCGTCCCAGTTTATCCGGTAACTGCCCGATGTGACGTCTTTGAAGATTACATCTTTTATTTTCTGACCGGTCAGGGAGTAGATACTTAACCTGACATCCCCTGTTCCACTTATCATGAAAGGGATATTAACAGAAGTAGTGAAAGGATTTGGATACGGAATACCCGCATCAAGATTCCCTTTAAAATTTTCATATATACCATTTATCCTCAAAGAGTAATAACCGGCAGGTCCAGTAATGGCAGCAAATTTATTTATTCCGGAAGCCAGTGTAACTTTGGCATTCGGTACAGCTCCTCCGTTAATATCTGTAACCTGTCCATGTACTATATAGTCACTGGCAGCTAAAGTCTGCAAGGGAAAGACAAGGGTAATAATAATCAGTATAATAACTGAATAAGATTTCCCTAAGTCATTCATATATTATGTGTATTTACAGGTTTATAGTATGATCAAAAGTAGCAAAAAGCCGTTATAATTCTTATTTGATATAACGTAATTGCGGCAAATTCAAATAAAAAATGAATCCGGATGATTACCGTACAGGGTCAGCCTGTTATTAATATTCCTTTATAAGACTTATGGATCTTAATTTTTCCCGGTGCATCTGGATTATTTTATTCTGATTGAGATAAGGATTTACACCTGTTCCCAGCCACTTAAGGTATGTTTCAGAATATCAGAAATCATTAAAGTCTTATGTTTTTATGAAAATAGTTAAATTTGATCTGCAGTAAAAGATCAAAACCAAATAAAATGGAATTCTCGGAATTGATAAAGAATCGCGAAAGTGTACGTAACTATGATCCGGACAGACCGGTACCCGGTGAGATCATCGGGAAAATACTTGATGCCGGAAGGTCAGCCCCCTCAGCCTGTAATTATCAACCCTGGAAGTTTTTGGTAATATCATCCCCGCCTATGCTTGATAAAGTGCATCAATGTTACAGGAAGGAGTGGTTCGCCAATGCTCCCCATATCCTGGTCATAGTCGGGTTAAAGGATCATGCATGGGTAAGGAGCTATGATGGATATAACTCCCTCGAAACTGATGTTGCCATTGCAATGACTCATATTATACTGGCAGCAACCAATGAAGGTGTAGGAACATGCTGGATCGCAGCCTTCGATCCGGAGGTGCTGAGGAAGGCCCTGGACCTGAATGATAACCAGGTGGTCTATTGTATTACTCCACTCGGTTACCCGAAGTCGGGATATAAAAAGCCTGCCCCCAGAACAAGAAAATCGCTGAAGGAGATCACAGAGTTTCTTTAGATTGGTCATTGGCCCCGGGTACACGGGGAGTCATTCCTGGTCATTGGGTCCTTCTAACCGTCATTGATGGTAATTCATGGTAATTTGTTCCGAATACGGGACGTAGTTAATAGTACTTACTACTAAGTTCGGGCGTGCAGTACCCGGCACCCGGCAACTTGCACACAGCACCCAGAAAAAATTACAATATTTTTATGATTAGAAGCTGTTTTTAATAAATGGCTGATGATAGTACCGTTTCCCGGTCGCTTTGTAAAGTGCATTGGCCAATGCTGCAAATACAGGTGGGAACGGAGGTTCTCCCAAACCGGTTGGAGCAATTTCATTTTGTACAAAATAGACATCTATATTCTTTGGGGCATCTTTTTGGCGTATGATCCTGTAAGTATCAAAATTATCTTCTTCACATGATCCCTGGTCAAACGTCATTTCTCCGAACATAGCATTACCTATACCATCCGTCACTGCTCCTTCAACCATATTTGCAGCCTCACCCGGATTTACAACTATACCACAGTCGATTGCGCTGCATACTCTTTCCACCCTGGGCTGATCATTTTCCATAACAACATCAACTACATGTGCTGCATAGCTGTTGTGACAAAAATAAGCGGCAACACCCCGGTTTTTATTTGATGTTTCTTTGCCCCATCCCGATTTTTCGCGTACCAGCTCAAGCACACCTGCATAGCGGGCTGCATCATAGTCATTGTTTTTACCCACAGGATTTTCCTGAGCCCGTTTAAAAAGGTCAAGGCGGAATTCAATAGGGTCCTTGCCTGCAGTTTCTGCAACTTCATCAAGAAAGGATTGCTCAGCGGGTCCCATAAAGTTGGAACCTGGAGCACGAAATGCGCCAACAGTAATATTTGAATCAACAGTCCATCCCTCAGCAAGGTAGTTGTCTACCGCTCCTGCAGGAAAGCGGTTGGCATGCAGGGAGTTTTCGGGAATTCCTCCTGCCTTGACATGAAAAGCTGTAAGGTTGTTATTTTTATCAAGTCCTGCACGATACGTCACATAATAAGTCGGACGAAATACTCCGAAACGTGTGGTATCTTCACGGTTATAAACCAGTTTCACAGGTGCTTTGACTTTTTGTGAAATAACGGCAGCTTCCGTGGCATAGTGATTATAAGCGCGCCGTCCAAATCCACCGCCCATCCTTGTCATCTTTACATCAATTTTTTCAACAGGGATACCCAGCCTTGCCGATATGGTTCTTTCGACAAATTCAGGAGCCTGGGTTGGTCCTTCCACAACCACATTATCGTCTGTTACATGTGCAAAGAAGTTTATGGGTTCCATCATAAAATGACCGAGGAAAGGAGCCGTGTATGTCCTTTCGATTATTTTTGCCGCGTTTTTAAATGCTTCTTCCGGGTTTCCGTCCTGCCGGACTATTCTGCCTGGTTTTGATGCCGCTTCCTTCATTCTTGCAACATGATCGGAGGTACTTTCAAGGCCGTCAGGAACTTTAATTGTCTGGGTACGGCCTCCAAAGCCTCCCACCTGGTAGGAAGTATTGGAAAACGGTTCCCATTCGACTTTAAGCTTCTGTTTTGCATTCATCACTTCCCAGGTCGTTTTTCCCACTATGGCAATGAGTTCCGTAAAAGCGTCCGTATCAAAGAAATTCCTTTCATAATCATCTTTATAGGTCCTGAAAGAGAAGATATCTGTTATGCCGGGCATAGCTTTTGCCTCTGTGGCGTCAAATGACTTAAGTTTCATCCCGAATGCAGGAGGAATAGCAACGGTGGTAATAAGCATTCCCTCATGGTCAACATCCAGTCCGAAAACGGGCTTACCTGTAACCAGCTTGTCACCATCGACATTTTTCCGGGTAGTTCCCACAATCTTAAAATCCTTTGGTTCCTTTAGTTCAACCTCTTTGGGAACGGGTATCTTTGAGGCTGCAGAAGCCATTTCTCCATAGCCTGCTTTTTTGCCGCTGTTTTTATGAAACAGGACTCCTGCCGCGGTCGTTATTTCCGTCACCGGTACATTCCAGGCTTTCGCCGCTGCCTCGCGTAACATCTGCCTCGCTGTTGCCCCCGCCATACGCAGGCCCTGCCATCCCTGGCGAAGAGCCTGGCTGCCCCCGGTGAACTGACGAGTATATATCTCGGGATTAAAAGCAGCCTGTTCAACAATCACATGTTTCCAGTCTACATCGAGTTCCTCGGCAACGACCATGGGCATTGATGTTTTAACTCCCTGTCCGAATTCAGGGTTTGTCGACATGATGGTTACCACCCCGTTATTTCCTATTTTCAGGTAGGCATTAATTTTAAACCATTCATCAGGCATGATCAGTTCCTGATCAGTACCCGGTTTATATGAATCGAGCCAGCTAAAGCCAAGCATCAGGCCACCACCGGCCACTGCCATACTTTTTATAAATGATCGCCTTCCGATTATTATCTTTGCAGTTGTCATTTTAAAATCTTTTTGGTAAAACCGAAACAGGTGTTTAACAGTAGCAATATTCAACTCTCACTGTTGATTCAGGACACGGCAGCGGATTTAATTGCTTTCTTAATACGCGTATAGGTCCCGCAGCGGCAGATATTTCCATCCATTGCATTTTCAATTTCCTCATCTGAAGGATTCGGATAGCTTTTTAAAAAGGCAACGGCTGTCATTATCTGGCCGGGCTGACAATATCCGCATTGGGCTACATCATGTTCCAGCCAGGCTTTTTGCACAGGATGGTCCCCATTTTCGGAAAGTCCCTCTATGGTGATAATTTCCTGGTCACCGATCGAATCGACGAATGTAATACAGGAGCGCACCGCCTCACCGTTAAGATGAATTGTGCAGGCACCGCACTGGCCTATACCACAGCCGAATTTGGTCCCCATCAGTTTCAGATGATCCCGCAATACCCAGAGCATTGGAGTAGAAGGATCAACATCCACCTGATGTACTTTCCCGTTGATCTTAAGATTAAAAATTGCCATATGTATATTATTTAAGTAATTGTTATTTGATATATAATTCAGCCTGCCTAGTGTGAATCCTGGCCTGGATCTGTACCAGAGGCCGGAGGTGCAATAAGATGTGAGAAGGACAGGCAACCCAGCTTCCATTTGCCGTTTAACTTAATATAGACTTCGGTAACCATGAAAGGATTGGTGACTTCTCTGCCACCTACTTCTGCTAACAAAGTAATCCTGTTTAAGAGAATAGCTGTATTGTCAATAATATTTACTGTAACATCGTGTATATCCGCCTTCTTATACCATATTCCACCGCTTTTTATAATATTTAATTCCTGTGCTTTCCCCCAGGTTCCACCCATGTGGACAAACATAGCCTTTGAGTCAAAGAGGTTGTTCAGGGCGTCAACATTTTTGTCTGCCATCCATTGCCATTTTTCTTTTGAGATGTTAATAATTTCCTGTTCCGCAGCCGTAAAGGTTCTGTCAGGAGGATTTAACCTTCCTCTTTCTTGTCCGAAGGACAACTGTGCGCTTATGACTATTAATAAAAGTCCAATTAATTTTGCTTTCATAATTAATGTTTTGATAGGATTATTATTTGAAATAATGTTATTAAATACTGATAGTTGGTCAAGTTTAAAGATCAAGTTTCCTGCTGCCCATCCATTTGATAATTTCAGGATTCCGGTGATCGAAAAAACTGCTGGTCTTCATATCCATGGTAGTAATAGATTCCATGTCCACGGCACTTAGTTCGAAATCGAAAACATTGAAGTTCTCAGTTATCCTTTCTTTTTTTACTGATTTTGGGATAGCGACCACTCCACGTTGTAAAAGCCAGCGAAGTATTACCTGGGCAACCGATTTTCTGTGCTTCCCTGCTATTGAAACCAAAAGTT
>Ga0307440_1000192_pt1 | contig 28465 bp, 31 predicted proteins | sample SalMarWE160410MG_FD_202150 | JGI IMG/M metagenome (GOLD analysis project Ga0307440, IMG submission 202150) | Salt marsh sediment microbial communities from the Plum Island Ecosystem LTER, Massachusetts, United States - WE1604-10 | ecosystem: Environmental > Aquatic > Marine > Intertidal zone >...
CCATCCAGTGGCACATCCCACGGACCGGTGTCGATTGCCTCCACTCGCTGGCACTCGTGGGCGAGGCCTATTAGGCGGGGACGTCGCCAGTGCCGGCGTATCCGCAGGTAGGCGAGGGTGCGGTCGTAGAATCCACCGCCCATCCCGAGGCGGTTGCAGGCGGGATCGAATCCGACCAGGGGAACCAGGAGGAGGTCCAGGGCCCACGGAAGGCGGATGTGCCGTCTGCGGAGCTCCGGCTCGGGGATGCCGAACCGGTTCCGCGTCAGGCGGCTGTCCTGCCGGGCCTCGACGAACCAGAGCTTGCGGTATGGGTGCGCTCGCAGCACCGGGAAAAAGACGTGCTTGTGCCGGGCGCGAGCCGCGTACAGGAGGGGTGCAGGGTCGATCTCGCCGTCGTTGCTCCAATAGGCGCCGACGCGGCGGGCGCGGACGAATGATGGGTGCCGGCCGAGACGACGGGCTAGTGCCTTGGCATGTTGGCCGCGCTGCGTGGGGGAGATCGCATTCCGACGGACTCTTAGCGCTCGTCGCAGCTTGGCTCGGGGAATCATCCAGCGGGAGGGGGGACATCCCCCGCTTGTGCCGGTGTCGGCCTTTGTTCTTGAACCGTTAGGTTCAAGTGGGGGCGATCCATGTCGCTTCAGGCTTTCCGCTCGACGGCGGACATGCTCAACGGCTTCACTTACTCGCCCCCGGGGTATGCATTAGGCTCAAGAAAATACCCAGACCTTATTCGAGCACCGCAGGGGATGTCTTGAGAACAGAGGCTATACCGATTCGCCCTCCGCGTCCAGCTCCCGATGTGCCGCCAGTGCCTGGGCAATGCGCTGCTGCAGGCCGGCGAGGCGGTCCTCGGCGTCGTGGGGCCCCTTACCTTCCTGCTGTCTCATCTCGAGCAGCTCGTAGGCAAGGTTCAGGGCCGCCATCACAGCGATGCGGTCGCTCCCGATCACCCGTCCGCTCTGGCGGATCTCGCGCATGCGCTGGTCCAGGTAACGCGCGGAATCGATGAGCCCTTCCTTCTCGGAGGGGTCGCAAGCGATCCGGTATTCCTTATCCAGGATCCGGACCGTGACCGGGATCTGCTCCTCGCTCACACCCCTTCCTCCATCGCCTTCAAGCGCGAGATCATAGCCTCCACGCGATTGCGGGCGAGCTCCGTCTTTTCGATCAGCTCCGCGCGCTCGGACACCAGGCTCTCCTGACGTGCCCGCAGGGAGGCGTTTTCGTCTTTGAGCCGACGGCAGGTGCGGATCAGCTCCTCCACCTGAGATTCCAGGATATCGAGGTCGAAGTTCGGCACAGGATCTGCTACTCCAGGCAAACTCCGGCCACTATAGAAGGCGTGATCCTCAGGGTCAATCCGTCCTGGGCCGTGTTATCATCGATTTACCTTCAATATGCCCGCCCCGGGGGGCAATCCCCAGCGATTTCCCGTATGCAGCCGGCGACCGCCATCGACTATCGCCAGCTCACCGAGCGGCTCGCCGTCTCGGAGCTGACCCCGAGTGCAGCCGAGGCACACGGGATCCTGTGCGGTTTGATCTGCGCGGGCCATCCGGATGCGCAAGCAACCTGGACGGAGGAGATCCTTCGGGGCACGGAACCCGGGGACCTCCTGGCGCGGGAGTGCCGTCAGTCCCTGCATGCGCTGGCGGAGAGCACGCGCGAGGACATCGACGGGCCGGGACTTGGATTCGCCCTCCTTCTCCCCGCCGATGACGCGTCCCTCGCCGAGCGTGCCCTCGGGCTCTACGATTGGACGCGAGGTTTTTTATACGGGCTGGGCGTCGCCGGGGTGGACGAGAAGGATCTCTCCGACCAGACCCGGGAGATCTTCCGGGATTTTGCCGCCATCACGCACCTGGATCTGGAAGGGCTCGGTGAGGAGACCGAGGAGGGCGAGGAGGCCCTGATGGAGCTTCAGGAGTTTGTTTGGGTTGCGGCCATGCTGGTCTACGCGGAGCGCGGCGAAGGCGAGGAGTCCACCCGCTGATGTCCGCAGCTGAGCTCAAGCGCCGGCGCCGCCGGCTCACCGCCGTCATGCAGCCGCCGGCGGTCGCGGTGCTGCCGGCGGCGGCGGAGGTCGTCCGCAGCCAGGATGTCCACTACCCCTTTCGGCAGGACAGCGATTTCCAGTACCTGACCGGCTTCCCTGAGCCCGAGGCGCTGGCGGTTCTGGCCCCGGGGCGGAAGGAGGGGGAATATCTCCTGTTCTGTCGGCCCCGCGACGAGAAAAAGGAGCTTTGGGAGGGGCCACGCGCAGGCGTCGAGGGGGCGCGGGAGCACTACGGGGCCGATGAGGCGCACCCGATCGAGGAGGCGGACGAGCTGCTGCCTAAGCTGCTGGAGAACTGCGCGCGTCTTTATTACCCGCTGGGTATGACCCCCGATCTGGACCAGCGGGTGATGCACTGGATCACTCTGGTCCGCGGCAAGGCGCGGACCGGTGTGCGGGCGCCTGCGGAGATCGTCGCCCTCGACCACCTGCTGCACGAGCAGCGGCTGGTGAAGAGCAAGGAAGAGCTTCGGATCATGCGCAAGGCGGCCCACATTTCGGCCCACGCCCACCGGGAGGTTATGCGCCTGTGCCGTCCCGGCGTGTGGGAGTACGAGCTGGAGGCGGCATTCGTCCATACCTGCGCCCTGCGGGGCGGGCGCTTCCAGGCCTATCCGCCCATCGTGGGCAGCGGTGCCAATGCCTGCGTGCTGCATTATGTGGACAATCGCCACCAGCTGCGGGATGGGGATCTCGTCCTGATCGACGCCGGCTGCGAGTATGCCGGCTATGCCTCGGACATTACGCGCACCTTCCCGGTAAACGGCCGATTCAGTGAGCCTCAGCGGGAGCTTTACGAGCTGGTGCTGGCGGCCCAGGCGGCCGCGATCAAGAAGGCGCGGCCGGGGAACCGGTGGGACGCCCCTCACAAGGCGGCGGTGCGTGTCCTCACCCGGGGGCTGGTGGAGCTCGGTCTGCTGGAGGGGACCAAGGATGACATCCCGAAGCTGATCAAGGAGGAGAAATACAAGCCCTTCTACATGCACCGCACCGGCCACTGGCTCGGCATGGATGTCCACGACGTCGGGGACTACAGGGTGGACGGCAAATGGCGCACGCTGGAGCCCGGGATGGTGATCACCGTGGAGCCCGGACTCTACGTCCCCGGCGATAAGGACGAGGTTCCGGCGCGCTACCGCAACATCGGCATTCGCATCGAGGACGACGTGGCCATCACGGCCGAGGGTAACGAGCTACTTTCGGCCGATGCACCCAAGACGGTGGCGGAAATCGAGTCGTGGATGCGTACGACCTAGTTATCGTCGGTGGCGGTCTGGTGGGGGGCAGCCTGGCCTGTGCTTTGGGGCAGACCGGACTGCGCATCTGCGTGGTGGAGGCGGTTCCCCTGGATACCGCGGACCAGCCGGGCTACGACGAACGGGTCATTGCGCTGTCATGGGGCAGCCGCCGCATCCTGGAGGGCATCGGGCTGTGGTCCGGGATCGCTTCGGAGGCGGCCCCCATCCACCGGATTCATGTGTCCGACCGCGGACACTTCGGCTTCGCCCACTTGGATTGCAGGGAGGAGGGTGTCGAGGCACTCGGCTATGTGGTGCCGGCACGGCTGCTCGGTCGCGCGATCCGTCGCGGACTGAGGGGGGTCGATCTTCTCTGTCCGGCGCGGCTTGTGGGCCTTCAGGTCGATTCTCAGTGGGCCAGTCTGGAGATCGCGACCGAAGGCGAGACCCGCCCGCTCCAGGCCCGGTTGCTCGTCGCAGCGGACGGGGGCGACTCCGGTGTGCGCAAGCATCTCGGGCTTGCGGTGCGGGAGCGGCGCTACGGCCATGATGCGGTGATTACCACGGTGACGGCGGATCGCCCTCAGCCGGGGGTTGCCTTCGAGCGCTTTACCAGTACCGGGCCGTTGGCGATGCTGCCCATGACGGGCGGCCGCTATTCTGTGGTCTGGACCCTGCGGGAGGGGGAGAGCCACGAGCTCCTGGGGCTCCCGGACTCGGCACTGCTCGACCGCCTCCAGGCCCGGTTCGGCTATCGGCTTGGGCGCTTCTCGCGGCCCGGGCGGCGCGCGGCCTATCCGCTCAAGCTGCTCCTGACTAAGGAGACGGTGCGGCCGCGGGTCGTCCTGATCGGTAACGCGGCGCACACGCTGCACCCCGTGGCCGGTCAGGGGCTCAACCTGGGGCTGCGGGACGTCGCTGCCGCGGCAGACGTGCTGGGCGACGCCTGGCGGGAGCGGCGGGATTCCGGTCAGCCCGAGGTGCTCGATGCCTACCGTCGGCTGCGTGGGCGAGACCAAGCGGGAATGGCGGCCATCACCGACACCCTCGCGCGATTGTTCGTGAACCCCTGGCCTCCGGTGCGGGCCGCGCGCAACCTCGGCATGCTCGGTCTGGACCTTGCCCCAGGCCTTCGGCATGTCGTTGCGCGGCGCCTCATGGGTCTGGATGTGAGCCAGCCGCGTTTGGCGCGGGGGCTGCCCGTGGTGGCGGGCCATGACGGATAAGGATCTGCGCTTCGACCTCATCGTCGTGGGCGGCGGCATGGTGGGCGCCGCCTTGGCTCGCGCTTGCGCCGGGAAGGGTTGGCAGATCGCCGTTATTGAGATCCGGGAGCCTCAGCGCACCTGGCCGGCCGGGGAGGTGAACCTGCGGGTGTCCGCCCTCAACCGGGCCAGCGAACGCATCCTGACGCGGCTCGGGGCCTGGGAGCGCATCCAGGGGCTGGGCGTGAGCCCCTACCGGGACATGCATGTCTGGGACGCCGTGGGCGGGGGCAGCATCCACTTCGACAGTGCCGATCTGGGGCAGCCGGATCTGGGCCACATCGTGGAGAACCGGGTCACCCAGCTCGCCCTCTGGGATCTCCTGGAACAGACGGCCGACGTCACCCTGCTCTGCCCCGCAGGTGTAGGGGAGATCGCGCTCGGCCAGGACGCGACGGTGGTGCATCTCCGTGACGGTCGACGGGCCTCGGCCCGGTTGTTGGTGGGGGCGGACGGTCGCGATTCCCTGGTGCGCGACCGGGTCGGTATCGCTTCCCACGGTTGGGCATACGACCAACAGGCGATCGTTGCCAACGTGGAGGTGGAGCGGTGGCATCAGGAGACCGCCTGGCAGCGGTTTCTCCCCACGGGTCCCCTGGCCTTTCTCCCGTTGCGGGACGGGCGCTGTGCGGTGGTCTGGTCGGTCGCGGAGCCGCGCGCGGGGGAGCTCCTGCAGCTCGAAGAGCCGGAGTTTCGCAGCGCGCTCGAGGACGCCTACGAGCACCGGCTCGGGGCGATTGGCCGGATAGGGCTGCGGGCGGCGTTCCCTTTACGGCTGCAGCACGCAGAGCATTACGTGCTGCCCCGGCTGGCCCTGATCGGCGATGCCGCCCATGCGATCCATCCCCTGGCGGGGCAGGGAGTGAATCTGGGGCTTTTGGACGCAGCGGCCCTGGCAGCGGCCCTCGATGAGGCGCGGGAACGGGATCGGGATATCGGCGGCCTGTGGGCCTTGCGCCGTTACGAGCGCGCCCGCCGGGGCGAGAATATGTTGATGCTCGCCGCCATGGACGGCTTCAAGCGGCTGTTTGGCAACCGGACCCTGCCCGTGGCGGCGGCCCGCAGCGCCGGGCTCGTCGCCGTGGACCGGATGCCGCCGCTGAAGCATCTGTTCATGCGGCAGGCACTGGGGCTCGGGACAGATCTCCCCCCTTTGGCGCGCCCTTGAAGGTCACCGATAGCCACGCGTAGGGCGCTCTGCATCCCCTCGCATTCCCGAAGGGTCTGGGTGAGGGAAACGGTCACGATGGCAGCGACTTTCACTCTTGGGAGTGGCGCTGACGGCATGGCCGTCGCCCTGAAAGTTCCGCGGCGCACGACCGGCCGGGTTGGTAGTAGTGGATTAGCAAATTAGGAAATTCCATACGCGCATCCAAGTTTTGGATTAGGTCCCGTCAGGTCTTTTTGGCTACTCTTAGGGGCGGGCAACCGTCCGTCCCCGCCGAGATGCGCCCGCCCCCCAAAGGTTCCGCCCATGGCCACGATTCCCGATATTACCGACAACGAGAAGTGGATCGTGGAGACGACTCTCAAAGAGCGGTATGGGCGCGCCATGGAGATTCAGCTCGGGGACGCGGACATCCGCCCGCACCCGGCCGACCACGAGCTGACGAGCTGCCCGGTGATCTACTGGCAGGGAGACGACGGGTGCAATTTCGTGATCTTCAAGGTGGGCGAGAGGACCTACCACTGCCAGTTCTACTACGAGCCCTACAAGCAGATGGGCACGGGCGCCGACGAATATGACGACCTTGCCGAGTGCGCTGTAACTCTGCTGCAGGCTCAGGCGGATTTTGCCGCTGAGCGGCGCGGTGATCTGCCGTCGAAACATGGCTGATCCGGCACACCGCAACTCCGAATGGTCCATTCGTCTTGAGAATCCGGTGCCGCCCGAGGGGTTGGGCGGTGAATAGAGCGAGCTTACGAGAGCAACCAGGGGAGACCCATGACTGCGAAAAACGCCTTCTACGCTCAGTCCGGCGGTGTCACCGCTGTGATCAACGCCTCCGCGTGTGGTGTGATCGAAACCGCGCGCCAGCACAAGGATAAGATTGCCAATGTCTATGCCGGCCGCAACGGGATAATCGGCGCCCTCACCGAGGACCTGATCGACACCAGCTCGGAGTCCGATGCGGCCATTGCGGCACTTCGCTATACGCCCTCGGGTGCCTTTGGCTCCTGCCGGTACAAGCTGAAAAGCCTTGAGGCAAACAAACGCGAGTACGAGCGCCTGATCGAGGTCTTCAAGGCCCACGACATCGGTTACTTCTTTTACAACGGTGGCGGTGACTCCGCCGACACCTGTTTCAAGGTCTCCCAGCTCTCTGAGACCGCGGGCTTCCCGGTCCAGGCTGTCCATGTCCCCAAGACGGTCGACAACGACCTGCCCATCACCGATAACTGTCCTGGGTTCGGCTCGGTGGCCAAGTACATCGCCGTGTCTACCCTGGAGGCGTCATTCGACGTGCGCTCCATGGCCAAGACCTCCACCAAGATCTTTGTCATCGAAGTGATGGGCAGGCATGCCGGGTGGATCGCCGCGGCGGGTGGGCTGGTTGAAGATCACGACATCCCGGTGCTGATCCTCTTCCCGGAGATCGAGCTCGACCAGGAGCGGTTCCTGGCTGCGGTGAAGGCCAAGGTGGAGAAGCACGACTTCTGCACCATCGTGGTCTCTGAGGGGGCCAAGTACCCTGACGGCCGCTTCCTGGCGGAGCAGGGGACGCGAGACGCCTTCGGCCATGCGCAGCTGGGGGGTGCCGCCCCGGTCGTGGCCAACATGGTCAAGGACGCCCTGGGCTACAAGTTCCACTGGGCGGTCGCGGACTACCTGCAGCGTGCCGCGCGCCACCTGGCCTCCAAGACGGACGTGGACCAGGCCTACGCCATGGGCAAGGCGGCGGTCGAGCTCGCCCTCCAGGGCCACAACGCCATCATGCCCACCATCGTGCGTGCCTCCAATGCGCCGTACCGCTGGGAGGTGGGTGAGGCCCCCTTGTCGAAGGTGGCCAACGTGGAGAAGTTCATGCCCCGGGACTTCATCTCGGAGGACGGGCTCGGCATCACTACCGCCTGCAAGGAATACCTGATTCCCCTGATCCAGGGGGAGGACTACCCGCCCTTCGAAAAGGGCCTGCCCAAGTATGTAACGCTCAAGAACGCACCGGTCGCGAAGAAGCTAGGGGCGTTCGAGCTCTAGAGAACCAATCGATGGGGGCCCTCCCTGCGCCCCTTTTTTCGGCGGCGAATGACGGAGAGGATCATGACGCTCGAGCGTGCCCGCGAGCTCATCAGCACCCAGCTGCAGTTCGGCGGCGGTTACAACCGCAACGCCGCGCGTTTGATCCTGGCGGAGATCCAGCGGGAGCACGGACAGGCGGCTGTCGACGATTTGATCCGGGACCTTGACCTCGAAGTGGCATTCGGCCTAACGCCCGGCACCGATTTCTCCGGCGTCGGGCGCTGAACCGAACGAGACTAGCGTCACCCGCCTAGATTTCCCAACTCAGATAGGAGAACGACAGATGTCAGCAGGTTTGGTTTTCCCTTTACTCTGCGCGCTGGTAGCGCTGGGCTATGGGGTATGGTCGGTCAAATGGATCCTGGCCCAGCCCGACGGGTCCGAGCGCATGCGGGAAATCGCCGCGGCCATCCAGGAGGGCGCCAAGGCCTATCTCAACCGCCAATACACCACCATCGGTCTGGTGGGCGCGGTGCTTGCGGTCATCATCTTCTTTACCCTGGGATGGGAGACCGCGGTGGGCTTCGCCGTCGGCGCCATTCTCTCCGGTGCCGCTGGCTACATCGGCATGAATATCTCGGTGCGCTCCAACGTGCGCACCGCCGAGGCGGCGAAGGGAGGGATGAACGCGGCACTGCAGATCGCCTTCCGCGGCGGCGCCATCACCGGCATGTTGGTGGTCGGTCTGGGTCTGCTTGGTGTGGCGGGCTACTACGCCGTGCTCCACAACATGGGCCTTCCTGAGAAAGAGATCCTGCATGCCCTCGTGGGCCTGGGCTTCGGCGGTTCGCTCATCTCCATCTTCGCCCGACTGGGCGGCGGCATCTTCACCAAGGGCGCCGATGTCGGCGCCGACCTGGTGGGCAAGGTGGAGGCCGGTATCCCGGAGGACGACCCACGCAACCCCGCCGTCATCGCGGACAACGTGGGCGACAACGTGGGCGACTGTGCGGGCATGGCGGCCGATCTGTTCGAGACCTATGCGGTCACGGTGGTCGCCACCATGCTGCTGGGTTGGCTGCTCCTCAGCTCCACCGACGCTATCATCTATCCCCTGGTGTTGGGCGGCGTCTCTATCATTGCATCGGTCATCGGCACCTTCTTCGTCAAGGTCCACGAGCGGGACACAAAGATCATGAGCGCCCTCTATAAGGGCCTAATCGTGGCCGGGGCCATTGCCGCGGTGCTCTTCATCCCGGTCACTATGGAGTTCATGCCAGCGTCCTACACTGTCGGGGTTGGGGCGGATGCCGTCAGCTACGGCCGCTGGGGCATTTACGGCGCGGCCCTAATCGGTCTCGTTCTGACCGCGGCCATGGTGGTCATCACCGAGTACTACACGGCGACGGAGTACAGCCCGGTGCGCCACATCGCCGAGGCCTCGACCACCGGGCACGCGACCAATATCATCGCCGGCCTCGGTGTGGCGATGAAGTCAACCGCCGCCCCAGTGCTGGCAGTTTGCGCCTCCATCTGGGGCGCCTACGAGCTCGCCGGGCTGTACGGCATCGCGGTGGCTGCCACCTCCATGCTCTCCATGACCGGCATCATCGTTGCCCTCGACGCCTATGGCCCGATTACCGACAACGCAGGCGGCATCGCCGAGATGGCTGAGCTCGACGAGAAGATCCGCGGGATCACGGACCCCCTGGACGCCGTCGGCAACACCACCAAGGCGGTAACCAAGGGTTATGCCATCGGCTCGGCCGGCCTGGCGGCCCTGGTACTCTTTGCGGACTACACTCACGCCCTGGGTGACCAGGCGCTGAACTTCTCCCTCAACAACCACATGATCATCATCGGGCTCTTCCTCGGCGGCCTGGTGCCCTTCCTGTTCGGCTCCATGGCGATGGAGGCGGTGGGGCGCGCAGCGGGCGGTATCGTCAATGAGGTTCGCCGGCAGTTCCGCGAGATGCCCGGGATCATGGATCATACCCAAAAGCCGGATTACTCCAAGGCGGTGGACATGCTGACCAAGTCTGCCATCAAGGAGATGATCATCCCGTCCCTCCTTCCCGTGCTTGTGCCGGTGGTGGTCGGATTGCTGCTGGGCAAAGAGGCGCTCGGCGGGCTTCTGATCGGTACCATCGTCACCGGCCTCTTCGTCGCCATCTCCATGACGACCGGTGGTGGCGCCTGGGACAACGCGAAGAAGTACATCGAGGACGGCAACCTGGGGGGCAAGGGCTCCGAGGCCCACAAGGCGGCGGTCACCGGGGACACCGTGGGCGATCCCTACAAGGACACCGCAGGCCCCGCGGTCAACCCGCTGATCAAGATCATCAACATTGTTGCCCTGCTGATCGTGCCGCTGCTGTAAACGAGCGGTCGAAGAGGCAGCCGCCCCCCACACCCGCGGGGGCAAGGGAAGAGGCCCGGTTCGGGCCTTTTTCCTTTTGCGGCTGCTATCATGCATTGAGCAGCGGTCTTTGCCTCCGCCTTCGCTCGTGCGGTCCGCGGCGGTGATACAAGCCTGATCGTCTTCCCGGAGGTATTCATGGATTTGCACCGAGTGTCGCGCGGAAGAAACGTCCCGAATGAAGTCAACGTGATCATCGAGATCCCCGCCCAATCCGAGCCGGTAAAGTACGAGATGGATAAGGCGACGGGTGCCATGTTCGTGGACCGCTTCATGTCCACCGCGATGCACTACCCCTGCAACTACGGATACGTTCCCCACACGCTTTCTGCCGACGGCGACCCGGTTGACGTCATGGTGGTGACTCCCTACCCACTGATCCCCGGCTCCGTCATCCAATGCCGTCCGGTCGGGGTGCTTAAGATGACCGATGAGTCAGGCGACGATGCAAAGGTTCTGGCGATCCCCATCGACAAGTTGTGCAAGAGCTACCGCCATGTGGACAGCCATCGCGATCTGCCCCAGGATCTGCTGGAGAAGATCGCCCACTTCTTCGAGCACTATAAGGACCTCGACGAAGGCAAGTGGGTCCGTGTCGGCGGCTGGGGCGGCCCGGACGAGGCCAAACAGGAGATCATGGAGAGCGTGAGGCTGTTCGACGAGGCGCCGGAAAAGCCGGCGTTTTAGGAGTTGCGAGGCCCGGGGGCCAAGGAACCGGGGCTAGGGTGCGGAGGTGCGAGGTCGCCGGCACCGTTCGGAGCGGTGTTGCGAAACACCCTAGGTCTTCTCACCGGACCCGCGCCACGTCGACCCCCTTTCCATCGGTCGTCAACCCTTGATGGAGCCCCAGCAATGCCAACGCTTACCCACTTTACGGATGCTGGCGACGCCCAGATGGTGGACGTGGGTGGCAAGGATATCACCCACCGGCTCGCGGTGGCCGAGGGCCGGATCCGCATGCGGCCTGAGACGCTCGCACTGGTTGAGAGCGGTGGGCATAAGAAGGGTGACGTGCTGGGTGTCGCTCGGGTTGCCGGCATCATGGGCGCCAAGCGCACCGCGGACCTGATTCCCCTCTGCCACCCGCTGTCGTTGACCAAGATCGGGATCGACCTCACGCCGGAGTCGGAGCGCTCAGCGGTGCACTGCAAGGTGGTCGTGGAGACGCGTGGCCCCACAGGGGTGGAAATCGAGGCCCTCTGTGCGGTCCAGGTTTGTCTTCTGACCATATACGACATGTGCAAAGCGGTGGACCGCGCCATGGCGATCGAGTCTGTCCGCTTGCTGGAGAAGGCCGGCGGCAAGTCCGGCCGTTGGGTGCGTGATCCGTCCGACCAGCAATGACCCACCTGCGTTGGTGCCTGCAACCGGGTCCGGGCGGGTTGCCCCGCAGTGACGACCTCAATGCCGGAGTGACTGATGGTGAAATTCGTCGAGTGGTCTGATGTCCTCAGTGTGGGAATTGAAGAGATTGACGATCAGCACAAAGTGCTCGTGGGCTTGGTCAACGAGATGCACGAGGCCATCGCCCAGCGGCACGGTAGCCAGGCCGTCCGCGATATTCTGGCCCGGTTGACCGACTACACGCGCATTCATTTCGCAGTTGAAGAGAGCCTGATGCGGATCCTCGGCTATCCGGACTACGACGAGCACAAGGCTCAACACAGCGAGCTGATCCGCGAGGTGGGTGAGCTACAGAACAAAGTAGACGCCGGCAAGGCGTCAATTAGCTTCGAGCTCATGCACTTCCTCAAGGTTTGGCTGACCAAGCACATCATGGAAAGCGACCAGCGATATGGCGAGTTTTTCATTGCGGCAGGGGCCAAGCCGAAGCTTCAGAAGAAGTCGTGGGGGTCCCGTTTGTGGGAGCACCTCTACCACAGGGCTTGAGGACCCGAGGCTCGACCGGCAACGCGTTGCCGCTGCGGTAGTTACCCACCGTTGACTCCGATCTATCAGCGCGCCCGTTTCTGCGCCGCCGCCGCCCGCCTCGACCAGGCGCCACCGGATGAGGGGTGGGAGGTCGCCTTCGCCGGACGTTCCAATGCGGGTAAGTCGAGCGCCATCAACACCTTGTGCCGTCAGAGGCAGCTCGCCCGCATCAGCAAGACCCCAGGGAGGACGCAGCAGCTGATCTTCTTTGCCCTCGACGATGTCCGCCGCCTGGTGGATCTGCCAGGTTACGGATATGCGAAGGTCTCCGAGACGGTGAAGGCCCGATGGCAGGGGCTGATGGCGGACTATCTCCAGCGTCGGCGCTCACTTGCGGGATTGGTGGTGGTTATGGATATCCGTCATCCCCTCACCGCTTTCGACTCGCGGATGCTGGCCTGGCGTCGACAGGCGACCCTGCCACTGCTGCTTCTGCTCACGAAGGCGGACAAACTGGGCCGAGGCGCGGCGCGGGCTCAGCTTGAACGGGTAAAGAACGTGGTTGCCGATGAGCCGGGGCAGGTCGAGGCCGAGCTGTTCTCGGCCCAGGCGCATCAGGGAGTCGAGTCGGTGCACGCCCTGCTGGATCAGTGGCTCGGCCTGGATGGGTCCGAGGATAGCGTCTGAGTTACCGGTTCTGAGATTTCGTCATCAGGTCGGCCGCCCCGTTGAGGCAACGATGCCCGCAAAGGAGCCGGCTGCACCAGGAGGTGGCGAGGCGGTTCGTTGGAGGCGCGAGCTTTGTCGGCTGGTTACTGACCGGCTGCGGAGAGCTCAAGTCCGCCGGCCCCCTGCCTGGGTGGGGGGCCGAGCGGGCGTTTGGAGGACGCGGTTACCAGGGCTGGCTATACTCGCTCGGTGGGGGCGGTCCCTCGCGGCTGGGCTCGCCACCGTAGTACCAGGGTGCTGCCGGGCCGCCCTCATACATGGAGGGGCCTGGACCTGCTTCCCCGTAGCCCGGCATCATGGGGCGGGGCGGCACCACTGGCCCGCGATAGCCGGGACCGCAAGGACGTTCCATGGGCATGGCAGGCCGCCCCCCCGAGCCAAAAACCGCGCGGGCGGCCTCTTTCTGCTCAGGCGTCATGCCGTCAACAATCTTCTCGTAGGCTTGCCATTTCGCCCGCATGGCCTCGCGGCGCTTTTTGGCCTCTTTCCAAGGTGGGGTCTCTGGCAAGTCGACCCCTTGTGCCTTGGCCCGCTTCCGCATCTCCTGCCAGCGCTTTTCCCGCATCGCCTCGCGCTCTTTAGGCGTCATGTTGCGAATATTTTCCCATTCCTTCTGTCGTTCCGTCGAGCTCATTGGCTTCCAGGGCGGCGTCGCCCCCCCCGGCGGCATCGGCATCTCCGGGGGCGTCATCCCGGCCTGCTCCCAGGGCGGTGTCTCGGGTAGATTGAGCCCTACTTCGGCTGCGCGCTTGCGCAGATCCTGGTAACGGCGGTCACGCTCTTTGAGCATTTCCGCTTCCTTCTTCCGTATGCGAGCCTCCTCCGCGGCGGCATCGCTGGGTAGCGAAGGAGCCCCTTTGAGCATCTGCGCTTCGTCTTTCTGTATTTGAGTCTCCTCCGCGGCGGCGCCGCTGGGTAGCGAAGGAGCCCCTTTGAGCATCTGCGCTTCCTCTTTCTGTATTTGAGCCTCCTCCGCGGCGAGGCCGCTGGGCAGAGGAGGCGCCCCCACCCCGGCTTGTGGGCCCTGCGCTTGCGCCGGAGGGGTCTGGGGCATTGCCGCGTGGGTCGGCGGTGCCGCCGCGGGCTCTGTTTGCGGCGGGGCCGCGGAGGTGGCAGGGCCTACGCTGGTGACCGGGCCGGCCTCCGCCTGTTGGCACAGCGCCAGGGTTAGCGCCGCCGCGGAGGCGAACAAAAGGATCCGGTTCTTGTCTATCATGGGCTCACTCCTGTGGTTGTTGCGGGGGATTCTTAGGTGTTGAGTCGTCCCTATGGCCGAAGGCGCTTCTAAAGGACCGTTGGCGTCCGCCCGCCGATCCAGTCCCGGCTCTAGGCCCACAGCATCGCCGGTCACGCGCGCTGCGCGAAAGAGGCTGTACGCATTGGCCCAGCGTGCGGGACGACCCGACTTCGGGGAGTCAAGCTTAACTGATCGGCGGCCCTTTGGAACAGAGCGGATCCTGCGACGGATAGCCGTCACATTTTCCCACAGTCGGGGTTGCGTCTCCGACGGCTCGGCTTGACGATAGGCCCGCGTGGGCATTGGCCTGTCTTTCCTGGTCGTTCCGTTGACTTCGAGGTTGCAATCGCCTCGGCTTTGGAGATGGCGTAGTGTATGGTCCGTCAGCTGCCTGCCGCTATGGATCGGTTTGCAAAGATGTCGGAATTTGTCCATACACTGAGCCAGCTGTATCGAACCCAGCTGGAGCGCTACCGAAACCGCGGGTTCCTGTGCGCCGCCATGGCTGGCTGCGCCTTGGTTTCCATGGCCAGCGGCAGCGTTTCCTTCCGCAAGCGGGTCCGCGTGGATAGCCTGCTGGAGACGTTGGACGCCTTGCGTGTATTTGACCCCCACGAAGGTGTGGAGATGTTCGATGAATTTGCGAGTGCCATCAAGGCCGATCCGGAAGCGGGTCGCCGCCAAGCGCTCGACGTGATCAGAAAGGAGGTCGCCCATGAGCCCGAGAAGGCGCGTTTGCTGGGGCGCATCTGCCTCGCGGTCAGCGGACGCGACGGCGAGATACCCGGGGTGGAGCTGCGGGAGGTAGCGTCTCTCTGCCAAGAGCTCGGGCTCGACCCCTTGAGCTGCGGCCTGGGTGAGATTGGAAACCCCGGAACTGCACCGCGGGAAGACTGAGGGGGCCGGAGACATGGGGATACGCATTGCCGATCTCATGGCCGAGACGGGGGTCGGGTTCGGTACCAGCGGGGCCCGCGGCCTGGTGGCGGACATGACCGACCGTGTTTGCTACGCCTATACCTCAGGCTTCGCGCAGTACCTTCTGAATCGCGGGATCGCTGCCACCGGGGGCCATGTCGGCCTTGCCGGTGACCTGCGTTCGAGCACCGGACGCATTATTGATGCCTGCGCCCAGGCATTGCGAGCCTTCAATCTGCACCCATGGAACCTTGGCCGCATCCCGAGCCCCGCCCTCGCCGCCTTCTGCATCGCTCGCGGCATCCCCGGCATGATGGTGACCGGGAGTCATATCCCGGACGAGCGCAACGGGATCAAATTCAACCTGCCTACCGGGGAAATTCTCAAAGACGATGAGGAGGCCATCCGCGCCCAGGCGGTCAGTCTGGCCGAAGGGCTGTTCGATCGGGCCGGAAACTTTGTCTCAGGGCTGGCGCCGGCCCTGCCTCCTCGGGACGAGACTGCCTTTGACGCTTTCGTAGGCCGTTACTTGGAGTTCTTTCCGCCCAACAGCCTTGCCGGCTTGCGGGTCGGTCTTTACGAGCATTCCAGCGTCGCCCGGGACGCCCTCCATGCCGTGCTGACGGGCCTGGGCGCTCAGGTCGAGCGGTTCGGGTTCTCCGACGCCTTCATCCCGGTGGACACGGAGGCCGTCCGCCCAGAGGATATAGTGCTGGCGCGGGAGCGGTGCGCGACAGGCCGCCTGGACGCCCTGGTCTCAGCGGACGGGGACGGGGACAGACCCCTCGTCGGAGACGAGCGGGGGGAGTGGCTGCGCGGCGATATCGCCGGGCTTCTCTGCGCCCGGTACCTGGGTGCTGGCGGGGTAGTGACGCCGGTCAGCAGCAACACAGCGGTGGAGAAGTGCGGCTGGTTCCCGCAAGTGCTGCGCACCCGCATCGGTTCTCCTTACGTTATTGCCGGCATGCGGACCCTGCTGGAGCGGGGTGCCTCCCCGGTGGTGGGCTACGAGGCGAACGGAGGTTTTCTGCTCGCCTCGGACGTTTGGCGGGACGGCCGTCCTCTGGCGGCGCTGCCGACCCGTGATGCCCTGATTGTGGTGGTCAGCATCCTGCAGATGACCCGGGAGCAGGGTCGGTCCGTCTCACAGCTGGCTTCAGACCTGCCGCAGCGCTACACGGCGAGTGACCGCATCAAGGCGTTTCCCACCGCAATCAGTCGCTCGCGGCTCGGCGCCCTCGTGAGCGGCGATCCTGCTCGCGACAAGGCCGCAGTGGAGGGGATCTTTCGGGACGCGTTCGGTGAGGTCGCCTCTCTCGATGTCACCGATGGCCTGCGGATCACCTTCAAGAGTAACGAGATCGCGCACCTCCGACCATCCGGCAACGCCCCGGAGCTGCGGGCCTATACAGAGGCGGACACCCCGGAACGGGCGCAAGAGATGAACCGCGTCTGCATGGGCATCCTGGCGGGCTGGCGGACCTGAGGCGCACCCAAATTGGGTCCGCGGGACGACTGCCCGATCTGCGCTCAGTCCCCTCGCGGGTTTAAGGCTTCAAGCAGCCGTTCCGGGTCTTCCTCATCGATCCGCTGTAACAGGCCCGCCGCCGTCGTCTTGAGCCATCCGATGTCCGACGCGCGTACGATCTCCTTGACCTCCAAGAGGGCGCTTGGCTGCATGCTGAACTCCCGTAGTCCGAGCCCCAGTAACAGCCGCGTGTACCTCTGGTCGCCCGCCATCTCGCCGCACATGGACACCGGTTTCCCCTGGGCGATTCCCGCCTCTATGGTGCCTCGAATGAGCCGGAGGATCGCCGGATTCATCGGGTCGAACAGGTAGTTGACCGCGTCGTCGGTGCGGTCGATCGCCAGGGTGTACTGGATCAGGTCATTCGTCCCGATGGAGAGGAAATCGAGGCGACGCGCGAAGGCGGCCGCGGACAGGGCGGCTGCGGGGACCTCAATCATTCCCCCCACCGGCATCTGTGGGTCGAAGGGGAGCCCTTCCCGCGTGAGCTCTCGCCTTGTCTGCTCCACCAGGGCGAGCACGCTGTCGAGCTCCCGCAGGCTTGAGAGCATTGGGATCATCATCCGCACCGGACCCTGGGCAGATGCCCGCAGGATGGCACGTAGCTGGGGCCGGAAGAGGTCTGGCTCCCTCAGGCAAAGGCGGATGGCGCGCAGCCCCAGGGCCGGGTTGCAGACTGTTGGACAAGCAGATCCGGCGCCGTCCACCTGTTTGTCCACCCCGAGGTCGAGGGTGCGTATGGTCACCGGAGACCCCGCGAAGCCCTGCAGCACCTCCAAGTAGGCCGTAAGGTGCTCCTCTTCCGTGGGCAGGCCGTCCCGGTTCATGTAGAGGAACTCGGTGCGGTAGAGGCCAACGCCCGCCGCGCCGTTGGCACGGGCCAGCTTCGTGTCCTCGTGCAGCTCCAGGTTCGCCAGGAGGGTCACAGCGACCCCGTCGGTGCTCACCGTCGGCTCTCCGACGAGATGCAACAGACGGCTGCGGCGGGCGCTCAGATTCCGCAGGCGCCGACGATAGTGCTCGAGGATCCCGGTGCTCACGTCAGCGAGCACGGTGCCCGTCTCTCCGTCCACCACGACGGTCTCCCCGTGGCGGCAATACCGAGTGATGTTGCGGACGCCCATGACCGCGGGGATGTTGAGGCTGCGCGCAAGGATGGCGGTGTGCGAGGTCGGACCGCCGGACTCGGTGACGAAGGCGGCGGCGCCGCGCTGGTGCAGCACGATGGTGTCCGCGGGAGAGAGGTCGCGGGCGATCACGACGGAGCCGCGAATGTCCTCCTCCACCGCCGGCTCCTCTGAAACGCCGGCGAGCAAGAAGGTCAGGACGTGATGGACCACGTGATCGACGTCATCCCTGCGGCTTTGCAGGTAGGGGTCCTCCATGGTCTCAAAGACCCTGAGCAGCTCTTCCCGGTGCTGCTGGAGGGCCCAGTCGGCACTCAGGAGCTGCTCGCGGATGAGCGTGCGTGCCGGGTCAATGAGGGCCACGTCCTGAAGCATCAGGAGATGCGAGTCGATGAACTCGGCCACGTTGATGGGGGTGGTGGCGGGGATCTGGTCGCGCACTGCCTCGAGCGCTCGCCGTGCCGATTGCAGGGCCCCTTCCAGACGCTCCAGCTCGGCCGCGACTTCCTCCCGCTCGATTCGCCTCGGCGTTACCGACGCCGCACCGCGCTCCAGGAGGAAGGCGGGACCCACGGCTACCCCTTGCGCCGTGGCGACCCCCGGTCCGCAGCAGGCAACCGTCATTCGGCCTCCCCAAAGCGGTTGGCGACCAGCTGCTCCAGCGCGGCGGTCGCAGCGTCCTCGTCCTCGCCCTCAACAAACAGCGTGATCCGGGTGCCCTGCGCGGCAGCGAGCATCATCACCCCCATAATGCTCTTGCCGTTGACCCGTTGTCCCTGCCGTTCGACTTGGATGTGGCTGGCGAAGCCGCTGGCGCACGTGACAAATTTGGCCGCAGCCCTCGCATGCAGCCCCAGCTTGTTGACGATCTCCACCTCGTTTCGGATCACCCGCTAGCCCGTCCGCGCATCGCGTTGGTTGCACATCGTGACGCCCTCCCGGCCGCCGCTCAGCGCCTTCTCCGCCATCTCGTCCACCGACAGGCTCGGGTAATTGAGCACTCTGACCAACATGGGCAGATTGACGCCGGTGAGCACGTAGCATCCCTGCCGCTCCTTCAAGGCGGTGGCCACGTTGGCCGGTGTCGAGCCGAAGAGATCGGTGAGGACGAGCACCCCATCGCCCTCGTCGAGGCGTTCCGCCAGCGCCCGAGCCTCGGCTTCCATCTGATCCCGGTGGGAATCCACGGAGACAGACAGGGCCTCGGCCCGCAGGGGGCACCCCTCCAGCATGACCGTGGCCGTCTTCAACAAGGCGCTGCCAATGTCGTTGTGGGTGATGAGCAGTAGAGCGACGCTCATGGGAGCTCCCGATGGCGGACGACCACTTTTCGCCCCTGCGCCTCGAAGTGCCGGCGCAGCTGATCGGCCATGTAGACCGAGCGGTGCTGGCCGCCGGTGCAGCCGATGGCCACCGTCAGGTAGCTGCGTCCGTCCGCCTCGAAGTGGGGGATCCACCGGTCAAAAAAACGCGTCAGATCATCGCGCATCTCGCTCACCGCAGGGGCCTGCTCCAGGAACTCGGCCACCTCAGGGTCCAAGCCCGTCAGGGGCCGGAGCGCCTGCTGCCAGTGAGGGTTCGGGAGACAGCGAACGTCCAGGACAAAGTCCGCGTCCCGCGGAACCCCATGCTTAAAGCCGAAGGTCTGCAGCAGGATGGAGACGTGGGGCTGACCCTCTTCGCTGAAGCGCTCCTTAACCAGATCCCGTAGTTGATGGACGTTCGTGTGGGTTGTGTCGATGCGAAGATCGGCATCGCTCAGGATCGGCTGCAACAGCCGGCGCTCGAAGTCGATTGCCTCCGCCAGCGGTCGGTCGCGGGCGGTCAGCGGATGTTTGCGGCGGGTCTCGCTGAAGCGCTTGATCAGGGTCTCCGACTCGGCTTCCAGGTAGAGCACCCGGCAGTCGAAAGAGCGACGCTGAAGTTCTCCTACGAGGGCGGGCAGCTTGCGCAGGTGCTCGGCCTGGTTGCGTGCATCGATGCCGACAGCAATCTTCTCAAAGGCGGGTTGCGGCGTGCTCGCAAGACCGATCGCGAGATCCTTCAACAGGAAGATCGGCAGATTGTCGATGCAGTAATAGCCCAGGTCCTCCAGGGTGTGCAGGGCAACGCTCTTCCCCGACCCGGACAAGCCGCTAACGATCACCAGTTCCATGTCTTACCGAGGATCCAGTCGATTGGGCTCCTGTTGCTGCCGGCGGGATCCAGCTCACTCGATATCCCCGAGAGAGAGCGGGAGCGTATCCTGCACCGCCCGCGCCTGGCGTTCGGCGAAGTCGACCCCCGCGTCATAGCCGCGAATGCGGAGGATCTGGTGGCGGACCGCCGCCTCCACCAGGATCGCAAGGTTGCGGCCGGGGGCCACCGGCATGATGATCTGGGGCACCGCCACACCTAGCACCGGGCGTGCGGACAGACTGCCTGAGAGCCGGTCCATGCGGCTTAGCTCGCGATCGTTCATCGCCCGCAGATGGACGATCAGATTGAGGTTCTTGCTCTCACGCACGGCACTTTCACCAAACATGGCCCGGATGTTGAGCACGCCCAGGCCCCGGACCTCCAGAAAGTCCCGCAACAGTGCCGGGCAGGACCCGTTCAGGGTTTCCGGAGCTATGCGCGCAAACAGGGGCGCGTCGTCTGCAATCAGGCGGTGACCGCGGCTGATGAGATCGAGCGCGAGCTCGCTCTTCCCGATGGCGGGGTCCCCCGTCAGTAGCACCCCCATTCCCAGCACCTCCATGAAGACGCCGTGGACCGTTGTCCTTTCCGCGAGGGCGTGGGTCAGGAAGTACTGAAGGTGGGCGATGATTTCATCGTCGCTGAGCGGAGAGCCGAGGAGGGGGGTGTCAACGTGCTCCGCCCCCGCATAGACCGGCCCTTCTGGCTCGATGTCTTCCGCGAAGATGACGGCGGCCGGCCGGGCGCCAAACAGCTTCTCGATTGTCTCCTGGTAGGCCGTCTGTCCAAGGTCCGCGAGGTATACGAGCTCTGCGTGCCCGATCACCTGGATGCGATTGGGGTGTATGCAGTTGAGCGAGCCCACAAGAGACTGTCCGTCGACGCTCCGGTCACCATCTCGCAGCGGCCGCGACCGGCTAGGACGCGGTGTCAGCCACCTGAGCTTGAGCCGTGGTCCGATTTGCTCGATCAGACCTTGCAGGGTGTGGACTGGGCTCATGATTCCCGGGGCGGCTCCTCCCAGTCTTCCAGGAGGCCGACGACCTCCTCCGCCGACTCGGTCCGGCGCAGCCGGTCTCGCAGCTCCGGATCGCTGAACATGTTCGCCAGCCGCGACAGCAGCTTCAGATGCATCTCCGTGGCAGATTCCGGGACCAACAGGGCGAAGGCAAGATCAACCGGCCGGTCGTCGATGGCATCGAAATCGACGCCCCGCTGCAGCTGGACAAACGCCCCGATCGCATCTCGGACCTCCTTCACGCGGGCGTGGGGAAGGGCAATGCCGTGGCCGAGGCCGGTGCTGCCGAGCCGTTCGCGCTCAAGTAGACGCTCGAATACCGCCTCGGCTTGCAGCGCCGGGTCATCGATCGCCAGCAGCTCAGCCAACACCTCCAGCAGGCGCTTCTTACTGCTGATCTCAAGCGCCGTGCCGATGCGGCTCGCAATGATGAACTGGGGAGGAAACATTGACTGCTACTCCCGATCGGTGGTGGGTGGAGGCGCGGCCTGATTCCTGAAGCCGCGCGGCGCCGGGGCCCGTGGTGGCGGGGGCCGGCGCCGCGTGTTTCCGAGACTGGGGTCAAATTATGACACGAAGCGATCGTATTTACGCCGTTTCGGCCCCCTTGGCGCCGTTTCCCCGGTGATTGATCTTCTTTTCCTTGTGCCGCAAGACCTGGCGGTCGAGCTTGTCGATGAGGGTATCGATGGCCGCGTACATGTCCTCGTGGACGGAGTCTGCGAAGACCTTGGCGCCGTTGACCAGGAGTGTGGCCTCCGCCTTCTGGCGGAGCTTCTCTACGCTAAGTATCACATGCACGTTGATGACGTGGTCGAAGTGCCGGGCAAGCCGTTCAAATTTGCTGTCCACGTAGCCCTTTAGGGCGTCGGTGATGTCGACATGGTGACCCGTCAGGTTGATCTGCATAGTGTAACTCCTAGGTTTCAAACGACCTGCTAGACCAGGCGCTTGCGCTCGTTCGAGGGTGGGATCCCCATTGCCTCGCGGTACTTGGCGACTGTTCTGCGTGCCACCTGAATGCCTTGATCCGACAGTACCTCAGCGATCTTGTTGTCGCTCAGCGGCTTGTCCGGTTTCTCTGCCGCGATGAGCTTCCGAATAAAGGCACGGATGGCTGTCGAGGAACACTCGCCGCCGGAAGCCGTATTGACGTGGCTGGAAAAGAAGTACTTGAACTCGTAAGTGCCCCTGGGCGTATACATGTATTTCTGCGTGGTGACCCGGGAGACCGTGGATTCGTGGAGACCGAGCGCCTCGGCCACGTCCCGCAGCACCATGGGTTTCATCGCCTCCTCGCCGTGCTCCAGGAAGTCTCGCTGCAGCTCCACGATCTTGGATGCCACCCTGAGCACCGTGTCGTTCCGGCTCGCCAGGCTCTTGATGAACCAGCGCGCCTCTTGCAGGTGATTCTTCAGACAGGTGTTGTCCTCGCTCTGGTCAGCACGGCGGATGAGCTTGGCGTAGTCCGGGTTCACCCTAAGTTTAGGCATAGTCTCCGGGTTCAGCTCGATTACCCAGCTCCCCTCGCGCTTACGCACGAAGACGTCGGGAATAACGTACTCCGGCTCGATTTCGGCGATCAAGCTGCCGGGGCGTGGATGCTGGGCGCGGATCAGGGCGGCCGCCTGCCGCAGGTCATCAGTGGATGTTCCCAGATGGCGACTGATCTGATCCAGGTCGTTCTTGGACAGCGCCTCGAAGTAGCGCTCGCACACGGCAATGGCCAAGTCCCTCCGCGGCGTATCCGCTGGGAGCTGGCGGAGCTGAATGAGCAGACATTCCCGCAGGTCCCTTGCCCCCACCCCCGGTGGGTCAAGGGACTGGACCCAGTGCATCACCGCCTCGACCTCGTCGACGGTGAGGTCTTCGTCCCCCAGGGTCTCCAGGAGCTCTTCGGGGCTTGTCTTGAGGTAGCCGTCCTCGTCGATGGCATCGATCAAGGCTGTTGCGACTGCCGCATCGGTGCCCTCAAGCCGACTCAGGTTCAGCTGCCAGTGCAGATGGTCATGGAGGCTGAGGGGGCGGCTCTGTTGGGCGAAGAGGTCGAAGTCTCCGGAGTCGTCGGCGGCGTGTCCGCCGCTCGGCAGATAGCTGTCGTACACATCGGTCCATTCGCTGTCGACGGGGAGCTCCTCCGGCATCGGCGTGTTTTCCGGACTTACCTCCTGGTCTACGCCCGCGTCGGCACTGGTCCGGTCGCGGACCTCGGCGGGGGCATTGGCGTCGGATGCTTCCTCACCGGCGGAGCGGTCCACTTCCTCCGCGTTTTCCAGCATCAGGTTGGAATCGAGGGCATCCTGGATCTCTCGCTGCAGATCCAGCATGGAGAGCTGCAAGAGACGGATGGCCTGCTGCAGCTGCGGCGTCATGGTCAATTGCTGACCGAGACGGAGCTGAATGGACTGCTTCATGACAGCATCTGCGTCACATGGTACGGTATTTGAATGTCTACATCGCGGATTCTAGCCGATCCTGGGGGGGGCAGAACAAGAGCGGGACTTGGCTGACGGGCGATCAAAGTGTGAAGTGCTCCCCCAAATACACGGCCCGCACCTCTGCGTTCTGTAAGAGCTCTTGGGGCGTGCCCTCTGCGATGACCTTTCCTTCATTGATGATGTAGGCGCGGTCGCAGATGTCGAGCGTCTCCCGGACGTTGTGGTCGGTGATCAGGATGCCGATGCTGCGCTGACGCAGGTGACGGACGATGTTCTTGATGTCGCCCACGGCGATGGGATCTACCCCCGCGAACGGCTCGTCCAGGAGCATCACCTTGGGTTCCACTGTCAGCGCCCGGGCGATCTCAAGGCGCCGACGTTCCCCCCCGGAGAGACTCAGTGCGAGCGACCCGCTTACATGGGCTATGCCGAGCTCCTCCATGAGCTCCAAGGCCCGCTGGTCTCTTGCCTCCCGGTCCAGGTCGGCCCGGGTTTCGAGCACCGCCAGCAGGTTGTCCCGCGCGGTGAGCTTGCGGAACACGGAAGGTTCCTGCGCCAGATAGCTCAGGCCGCGGCGGGCCCGGGCGTGCATTGCCAGCAGGGTGATGTCCTGGCCATCCAGCTGAATCATCCCCCGGTCGGCCGGGATCAGGCCGACGATGAGGTAGAAGCAGGTTGTCTTGCCGGCGCCGTTGGGTCCCAGCAGGCCGACAACCTCTCCCGCTTCGACTCCGACGCTTACGCCCTGGAGCACACGACGGTGGCGGTAGCTCTTGAAAAGCCCTGTTGCCTTCAGTGTCGTCACTTTGGACGTGGCCGATGTGACTTTTGGGACTGATCCCGCTGGTGCTGGGCGGGGTTGACGAGGATTCTCACCCGCTCCTTTCCCTGAGCGATCGCGCCCGCTTTCACTTCGCCCGTCGCACGGTCGTAGATGATGCGGTCATTGCGGAAGGTGTCCTTGCCTTGGTAAAGCACTGCCTTGCCAATGAGGGTGATCTTGTCCTTGTCGGCGTCGTACTCGATGCGCAGGGCTTCGCCCTGGACATCCTCCTTTTGCCCCTCGATCGCCTGACGGTATGTTGCCGGTGAGCCGGTGGCAGTGATGTGCTCGGGCCGGCGATCGGGGTAATGATGTACCGTGACCTGGTCCGCACGAAGGTCCATGCTGCCTTGCCGAATCTGCACGTGGCCCGTGTAGATGCTCTGCGATTTCTGCTCGTCCACGAGAACGCTGTCGGCCTCCAAGTAGACCGGCTGGTCCTGGTCCGTCTTGAGAGCGTGGACGGCCGGTGAGCCGCCTAGCAGCAGCACCAGGGCCGATGTCGCCAACCGGAAGGACATGCGTTGTCGCGCGGCAGGCGTATTCATTCAGCCGGCTCCCGTTGCTCCCGTGCCGCCGGCTCCCCGCCCCTCGCGGATTCTGCGGTGATCATCCCGTGGGAGCGGCCAAGAAATATGACCCGCAGCGTCTTGTGCAGCCATGCCTGAGCCCCGGCGCTCGACTCGATCCAGTCGCCGCCGCTCGTGATCTTCACCGGCTTGTCCGTTTCTGCATAGTCCTCACGAGGCCGGACATTCAGCTCGGCGGTCCGCAGACGCACCGGTCTCAGCTCCCTGGTGCCCCCGCGATCGACGCGTACGTTCCCGCGCAGGATGACCCTGTCGCCGGTCTGCGACACCCAGCCGGTGCGGGAGCGGATCACCCACGGGGGGCCGTCCTCGGTGAACAAGGTAAGGACCGGGTCATCGAGCACGCTGCTGCCGTCATCGGCGTAATGGCGCAGCAGCGGCGCGGCGAGCTTCCTTTGAGGGAGTCCCTTCTTGTTCATCATGGTCGCCGTGAATTTCTCCACTGTGTAGTCCGGCCGACGCGGGCCGGCGGCGGGCGGATGGCGCGGGGTCTCGCCTTTCTCCTGGTGCCACCAGGCAACGACCCCGATCGCGGTCATGATCACCGCAAGGAGGCGTTGTCTTGGGGACAGCATCGCCTGTCGTGGCTCCCAAAGTTACTGATGGGTTGTACGGGCCTCGATGGCCCCTTCTGTCGGCCGGCTGCCGAAAAGGAAGAGCCAAGCCGATGCGGTCTATCGTATCCTTTAGACGTAGTGCGCCATCATGCGGCTCAGGTTCCCCTGAGCCTCCATGATGAGTTCGCAGACATCCCGGCCGGCGCCACGGCCGCCGGGGCAGGTGGTCTGCCAATGGGCATGCTTGCGGACCAGCGGGTGGGCGTCCGCCACCGCGATGGACAGACCCACCCGGCGCATGATTGGCAGATCGACCACGTCGTCGCCCACGTAGGCGATGCGCTCGTCGGCAACCGTCAGCGTCTGCTTTAGCTCCGCGTATGCAGGTATTTTGTCGCGCCTGCCTTGATAGACATGCTTGATGCCCAGGCTCTCCATCCGGATACGCACCACCTCGGATGTCCTCCCGGTGATGACCGCAAGAGTCACGCCGGTCTCCTGCAGCATCGTCATGCCATGACCGTCCCGCGAGTTAAATGCCTTGTATTCCTGGCCGTCGTCGCCGAGGAATAGGCTGCCGTCCGTCAGAACCCCATCCACGTCGAAGATGACCAGCCGGATGCGTCGAGCCCTTTCCAGAATGTCCTGCATACCTGCCTCTTGTCTCGGGGTACTCCGTCAAGCGTTCCGGTAACGGCCCTGGCGTCAGCGCCATGCCGGAGAATGTAAGTCGCTGCCTCCGTGCCGTTTCCCTCACCCCGCCCCTCTCCTTGGCAGCGAGGGGAATTTGGACCGCGCTGCGCGCGACCTTATGGTAATGGTGGCCGAGGTCAATGGCAGCACAGGGGTGGGACTACATCACCCCGGCCCGCAGGAGATCATGCATGTTGAGCGCGCCGACCAACCGCTGATCCTCGTCAACGATCAGCAGCGCATTGATTCGGTTTTCCTCCATGATGCGGAGACTTTCGGCCGCGAGCATGTCGGTGCGGCCGGTGATCCCCCCGGCCGTCATCGCCAGATCGACCGGCGTGGAATGGATGTCCACCGAACGGTCCAGCGTTCGGCGCAGGTCGCCATCTGTGAAGATCCCCACGACTCGCTGCTCCGCATCCACGACCGCTGTCATGCCCAGCCCTTTACGGGACATCTCCACAAGGGTATCCCGCAGCAGGGTGCCCTGCTGGACCAGGGGCACGGCATCCCCGACGTGCATGATGTCGCCAACGTGCAGCAGAAGCCGCCGGCCGAGGGTTCCCGCGGGGTGTGAGCGGGCAAAGTCTTCCGCGGTAAAGCCCCGGCTCTGCAGCAAAGCCACCGCCAGCGCGTCTCCCATTGCGAGCGCCGCGGTGGTGCTGGCGGTTGGCGCGAGGCCCAGGGGACAGGCCTCCTTGGGTACGCTGACATCGATGTTGACCTCCGCTGCCTTGGCGAGGGTCGATCGTGGGTTCCCGGTCAGGCAGATCAGGGGTGCCCCGAGCCGCTTGATGAGCGGCAGTATCGTGAGCATCTCCTCCGTCTCGCCGGAGTTGGACAGGGCGAAGACCACATCCTTCGCCGTAATCATTCCCAGGTCGCCGTGGCTCGCCTCCCCCGGGTGGACGAAAAAGGCAGGGGTCCCGGTGCTGGCGAGGGTCGCTGCGATCTTGCTGCCGATGTGTCCTGACTTGCCCATGCCAAGGACTACGACCCGTCCCTGGCACTCCAGCATATAGCGGCAGGCACGCACGAAGCCCCCGTCAATGCGGGAACAGAGCGCGCTGACGGCTTGTGCCTCGGTCTCCAGCACCGCGCACCCCAAGCGGCGAATCTCGTCCGCTTCGCGTGCGGTTGGCATCGAGTGCCGCTGTTGCTGCCGGTTATCCGACATGAGGTGCTTGCCGGGCGGCCGTGACCAACATGCCCATATAAAGGACGAACCCGGCTAGCAGTGCAGCGCCCTCGATTCGGTTGATCCGCCTCGCTGGCCCGTCGAAGCCCCAGGCCATCGCGGCGAAGGTGATCGTGAGCACGAGCATCACGGGCACATCGCGGGTGGCGAGCGTCGACTCAACCGGGCCGGGGGCGATTAACGCGGGTACGCTCAGTACCGCGAGCAGGTTGAACAGGTTGGAGCCGAGGATATTGCCAACGGCGAGGTCAGGCTCCCGCTTTGCCGCGCTGATCAGGCTGGTTGCAAGCTCCGGCAGGCTGGTGCCGATGGCCAGGATGGTGAGTCCGATCAGCAGGTCGCTCACCCCCAGTTCGCGGGCAACATTGGCGGCACCCCACACGAGCACCCGGGAGCCGAGCAGCAGCACCGCCAGCCCCGCCACCAAGCGGCCGATAGCTCCCGTCGGGCCGAGGTCGGTGGGGATGGCCGCTTCGGTTTCTGCCGCCAGCGGATCATCCTTCGACACGCGCGCCGTGCGATACAGCCATATGATCAATCCCCCCAAACCGGCAAGTAGCACCGTGCCGTCGACTCGACCGAGCGTGCTATCTTGGAGCAGCCCAACACATACCAGCGATACGACAATCAGGATGGGGAATTCTCGGCTCAAGGTGCGGGACTGGACCTTTAGGGGGGTGACTAGGGCCGTTGCACCCGCAACGAGGCCGATATTTGCGATGTTCGAGCCGATTGCATTCCCAACGGCCAGTCCGGGATTGCCACCCGCCGAGGCGATGGTCGCGACGATCAGCTCCGGAGACGATGTACCGAACCCGACAACCGTAATTCCGATGAACAGCGGCGACATCCCGAGATGGTAAGCAAGGGCGGCCGAGCCGCTGACCAGCCGTTCCGCGCCCCAGATCAGCGCGACAAGGCCCAGCGTTAAGGCGGCTATGTCAAGCGGCATTGGGCGGGGGGTCGGCGTTTCGTAGGATGCTGGGGTTACGGCCGCGCATTCTTTCAGACGTGTCGCAGGGGTGCAACCGGCTCGATGCCGGCGTACCGCGATTTTCAAAGGCTCCTCTTGACACCCCCTACAGCAGGTCTAAAATAGACGGTCTTCCCCTGCTGCAGGGGGAGCGAGACGACGCTCTTTAACAAGCGAATCAGGTAACTTGTGTGGGTGCTCCGTGGCGCCGGCTGGAGCCGGTTTCGGGAAATAGCGGAGCACCTTCGCTGAGAAGGTACCCGTTGAGCAGGATAGGCCGCGCGAGCGGTCGGAAAGTGTGAACTGAAGAGTTTGATCCTGGCTCAGATTGAACGCTGGCGGCATGCCTAACACATGCAAGTCGAACGCGAAAGTCCCTTCGGGGGCGAGTAGAGTGGCGGACGGGTGAGTAACGCGTGGG
>Ga0307440_1000193_pt1 | contig 28385 bp, 24 predicted proteins | sample SalMarWE160410MG_FD_202150 | JGI IMG/M metagenome (GOLD analysis project Ga0307440, IMG submission 202150) | Salt marsh sediment microbial communities from the Plum Island Ecosystem LTER, Massachusetts, United States - WE1604-10 | ecosystem: Environmental > Aquatic > Marine > Intertidal zone >...
GTTCTTTTGTCCGTCTATATATATACATCCAAATACCGCCTTAAAGTACTGGGATTCTGGTTTGCAGTCTTTTTCCTGATTCTTTCAGGAGCTTCGCTTGCCTTTACTTTGAGGAATAAATCGCTGGTATATGATAGCCATAAGGCAATAATAACTTCTCCGCAGGTAAGTGGGAAAAGTTCACCGGATAGCAGTGGCACCGATCTATTCATTCTCCACGATGGGACAAAAGTATCGGTTGATGATGAAGTAGGGGGCTGGCTGGAAATAACCCTTTCAGACGGCAATAAGGGATGGGTTCCGTCAAATAGTCTTGATATTATTTGACCATCTTGCAACTTATTTGTTATTTTTCAGGTCAGAAAATTAGCTAGCTGGTTCATACTTACCTGATCATGAAGAAAATATTAGTAATATCCGCCCTTTTCATATTAGCAGTTGCCTGCAAGAAAACAAAGTTTTCTCCTGAAGGCCCCACTGATATAAGAATAAGAAACCTTTCTGACCTTACATTTAACAATGTTATTCTCTCAACATCTGAATATCCTGAAGATGTTGATACTCTTGGAACCATTATACATGGGAGTGAGTCAGATTATTACAGGTTTAAAAAAGCCTATCCCAAAGCTGAGATATCAGCAACTATTGATATTGACGGTTCTCCTGTGATCTTTTCCACCGGACCTGTTGATTATACCTATATGCAATATATCGGGCAGGATATGATTACCTATGAAGTATATATATCCGATATGGCAAACAGGGTTTTGAGTATTAATAACGTGGTACTTGAAGCCCCGTTAACACTTAAATAGTTGTCAACTTTTAAAACCTCTGCGCTGTAATTATTTCTTTTTAGCAGTTATATTGATACATTTGCTATTATCCATCTATTAATGGAAGAATTTGTAACAGCCTGTCCAAGAAACTGCTATAGCACCTGTTCATTCAGGGTTCAGGTAGAGAATGGTCATATCATTAGAATACTGCCTTACGCAGGTAACCGTGCAACGCCTGAAGGCCCATGCATCAAAGGCCTTTCCTATGTTGAGCGGAGCAATTCTGAAGAACGTATCATACATCCGCTGCTCAGAGCATCAACAGGCGATTTTAAAGAGATCTCTTTTGAAGAAGCAACAGATATAATATCCGGTAAGTTAAATTTTTACAGGCGGGATTTTGGACCTTCCAGTGTTATGTGGTATACCGGAAGTGGTATGTCAGGGCTGACAAATGAAACAGGATCTTGCTTCTGGAGAGCGTTCGGGGGGCCAACCACAACTTATGGTGACCTGTGCTGGCCGGCAGGACTGGAGGCCGTTCGTCTTACCATGGGTTCTGTAAAGCACAATGTTCCATGGGATATCGAGAATGCAAACCTGCTGGTCATATGGGGAAAAAACCCTGCAGAAACAAATATACAGGAAATGGCCTTTATTGGAAAAGCAAGGGATAAAGGCTGTAAGGTGATTGTGATTGATACCTTACGTACAGAAACTGCAGAAAAATCCGATGTTTTCATCTGCCCGGTAATCGGTACCGATGCAGCACTGGCTCTTGCTATTGCACGGATACTGGTTGATAAAGGAATGACCAATGATGCTTTTATAGACAAATATGTATACGGATACAAGGAATTTAAGGAATCACTGACAATCACACCTGAACAGGCAGAGGTAATAACAGGAATTCCCCGGGATACGATAACGGATATGGCATACCTGATAGGAAAATCAGGCCCCGTAACCTTCCTTCCCGGTTATGGCCTTCAGAGACACAGTAACGGAGGACAGACTATACGATCAATACTCTCACTTGCCGTTATTACTGGAAATATAGGTAAAACGGGAGCAGGATTTAATTATGCTAATCTGCAGAGCTATGTCTTTGATGATGAAAAGGAACCCTTGAGCCTTTACCCTGATATTGAAAAGGACAGGCCTTTCAGGAGAATATTGTCCAAAGCTAAGCTTGGGGCTGATATGCTGCGGACCAAAGATCCGGAACTTAAAGCTGCATATATAGAAAGAGGTAATCCCATTCTTCAGTCGCCTGATAGTCTTAAAGTGACAGAGGCATTTAAGAAGCTGGACTTCATTGTGGTGACAGATCAGTTCCTTACTGATACTGCCCGTATGGCAGACATTATCCTCCCGGCCAAGAATATGTTTGAGCAGACTGATATAATCGGTTCCTACTGGTCTCCGTATATCCAGTTAAAACCTGCAATTATTGAAATGCCCGGTGAAGTGAAACCGGAAAGTGAGATATATTTCCAGCTGAGTAAGAAAATGGGCCTCGGAGTTACCACCGACCTTTTGCCTGAACCCGGGAATGAAAATATTGAAAAATGGCTGAGCAAGAGGATTGAAGGCTATTCTTCACTGGTATTTGATGACCTCAGAAAGGGTCCCGTCCTGGCTCCCGGTTTGCAGCCTATTGCATGGCATGATATGGTGTTTGAAACACCATCAGGGAGAATAGAACTGTATTCACAGGAAGCAAAATCAAAATGGGATGTATCTCCCATGCCAGGTTATGTCCCCCTGAATGAGCCCTGTGATAAAAACAAATACCCGCTGGTTTTTCTGACACCAAATAAAAGCAGCAGCATTCACTCACAGTTTGGAAATCTTAGGATAATACGGGAGGTTACTGAGGAACCTGCTGTTGAGATTTCAGTAAAAGATGCAGAGATGCGGGATATTCAGGATGGCAATATTGTCCGAATCTTTAATGATAATGGTGTTATTAAATGTACGGTAAGGATATCATCATGTGTGCCGACCGGATCGGTTATCCTGCATAACGGTATCTGGATGGCTGATGGGGGAGGTGGTAACTTCCTTATAAAAGGAGTGGAGACAGACATGGGATACGGATCGGCTTTTCATGATAACAGGATCGAAATTGAAAAACTGGCCGCCGATGGATAAAGGTTTTCTATTCGACAATGACAGGTGTGTTGACTGCAAAGCATGCATTGCGGCCTGTATCCTGGAAAACGGATGGACTGTCAAACCACGGACAGTTTTTACTTTCAATAATGAAAGGCTGACGTATCTGCCTGTAATTAACCTGTCTATGGCGTGTAACCACTGTGAGATACCTGTTTGCCTTGATGGATGTCCCTCCGGAGCTATTTACCGCCATCCCGGTACCGGCGCAATTGTGGTAGATGAAGCAAAATGCCTGGGGTGTAAATATTGTATATGGAATTGTCCGTATGATGCTCCTAAATTTGATGAAAACAAAAGGGTAATAGGTAAATGTCATCTTTGTTATAATGGCTTCAGCGAAGGCAGAATCCCGGCCTGCACATCAGCATGCCCAACCGGAGCCCTTTCATTTGGCAAACTTAATGACATACCATCCATTAAAAGCTTTCCATGGCTGCCTGACAAAAAACTCAAACCTTCCCTTATGCTGACAGGCCATGCACAAGATAAAGCCACAACAGTAGTACCCGCTGATAAGTTTGAACCTGAGCTTAAAAAGACAACTGCAACCAATAACAACAGGAAAGGCATCTGGGTGCTCGTTTTGTTTACATATTTAATAACCCTGTCCGTATCTGCCGTGTTAAAATCCCTGATTGATGGCACCTTCCCTCAGCCCGGACTGTTTTGTCTTTCAATAATAATTGCAGGACTCGTTTCCCTTCTGCATCTGGGGCGGAAAATCCGGGCATGGAGAGCGCCGGTGAATATCAGAAGATCACCTCTGAGCAGGGAGATAGCGGCATTTATTTTATATTCAGTGCTGTCGTGTGTGGCCGTTATTTTACGTATGCCTGGGTTACTACTGGTTTCCTCAGCCGCAGGACTGATACTTCTGATATTTATTGATGCTGTATATTACTTTGCCGACAGAAGCCGAAAAATTATTTTCCATAGCGGACAAACATTCCTGAGCGCCTTGATCATTATATCATTTCTGACTAACAATGTGTTACCATTCCTGTTTATTGCTTTATTAAAATTAGCTTCATCATTTTTTAGCATGACTTCTCTGCAGGAGACTATGAAAAATTTCAGCCTGCGTTTTATGAGGTTTGCCATACTGCTGATAACAGGTGTTATGCTGATATCAGGTAGGTATGAAATCAATAATATTGTAATACTTGTTTTCCTGTCGGGAGAATTGCTTGACAGGATATTATTTTACATTGACTTCAAACCGGTCAATATTAATGATCTGATTTATAATAACGAAATAATATTCTCCAATGAAAAGAAAAGAAATTAACAGTTCGAGGTTGCCAGTTTACCGGGATGCAGGATTTGAACTATATGACGCTGAGACTACTTCCTCCGCTTTCCAAAAAGAGACTGAAAATAAAAGGGAACAGGAATTATATATTTATTCGCGTTACAGGAATCCAAATGTTGTTTCTGCAGAAGAAGAGATAATGAAACTGGAAGGATCGGAATGGGCGCTTGTGACACAATCCGGTATGAGTGCAATCGATACCGCACTCTCAGTGTTCCAGCACGGAAAAGAGATTCGCCCATGGCTTTTCTTCACAGAGATCTATGGAGGAACAATTTCCTTTATCGACTCCATACTCAGGGCAAGAAGGGGACTTGATATTCATTTTTTTACTCCTGAGAATGAAAAGTATGACCTGGTGGCGTTCGACAGGGAAATGGAGATACTAATGCCTGAACTGGTTTATATTGAGTCAGTTTCAAACCCTATGCTGATTGTTCCGGATATACGTAGTATTGTGGCAATAGCACGAAAATATGGTTCAAAGGTTATTATCGACAATACTTTTGCCACTCCATGGCTCTATAAACCACTTGAAGACGGTGTTGATATTGTAATCCATAGTGTAACCAAATATTTTTCAGGCCATGGAAACCTTACTGCCGGTGTTCTTTGTGGGAACAATAACGAAATAATGAGACAGGCGCTGGAATACAGGAAATTTATTGGTCATATGTTATCACCGGATGATGCATACAGGCTTGAAACACAGATACAGTCATTTGAACTGAGATTCGACAGGCAATGCAGTAATGCACATGCTCTTGCGTCATTCCTGGATAAAGATAAAGCAATCAGGAAAGTATGGTATCCGGGATTGAATAATCATGCAACTCATGATAATGCAAAAAAACACTTTGGAGGTAAGGGATGGGGAGCAATGATAACTTTTGATTTTGACGGAAAGGATGCTGATGAAAAACGACAGCGCAGGGATCTGTTCATTGAGAGAGTATCTTCGCGGATAAAGCTGATCCCTACTCTTGGTGATTCAAAAACGATCCTGATGCCTGTGGAATCAGTATGGGGAGCCAAATACCCGGAACCTGGTATGATTAGACTCTCAGTGGGCTTTGAGAATTTTACTGAGATCGAAGAAGCTGTAAGAGCTGGACTGGGAGGCCTTTAGCTGATACAGCCGGGCATTTGTTTTTTTATTGCCAGTTAACAGGCTGAATATCATGTGATTTAAGATATTCATTGCAGCGGCTGAAATGCCCGTTGCCAAAGAATCCACGGGCTGCTGAAAGAGGGGAGGGGTGGACCGACTCAAGTACCAGGTGCCTCGACCTGTCTATGGATTCTCCCTTTTTCTGCGCATATGAACCCCAGAGAAAAAAGACAATATGTTCCTTCTCACTGTTAATAATACTTATAACCCTGTCTGTAAATTCCTCCCAACCCTTACGCTGGTGCGAGCCGGCCTGATGTGCCCTTACCGTAAGAGTTGCATTCAGCAGTAATACTCCCTGTGATGCCCATCGTTCAAGATTGCCGGATGAAGGTCTTGGAAATCCCAGGTCAGAACTGATCTCTTTGAATATATTGATCAGGCTGGGTGGAAATTCAACTCCCTCGCGTACTGAAAAGCAAAGACCATGCGCCTGTCCTGGCCCATGGTATGGATCCTGGCCAATAATAACAGCTTTTAACCTGTCAATCGGACACAGGTTGAATGCATTGAAAATCAGACTTCCCGGAGGATAGACGGTGGTGACTTTGTATTCCTGCTTCACAAATTCGGCGAGCCTGATAAAATAATCCTTGTCAAACTCATCTCTAAGCCTTTCTTTCCAGCTGGGATCAATTTTTACATCCATCGCATACATGTTTAACTGAACATCCTTGCTAATTTACTAAATGATGACATTATTAAAAAGAGATGGGCTGTCGTTTCTCGACAGCCCATACCCGCGTTTCACCCTCACAACCTAAACTAAAAACTGCTTTAACTATCAACTGAATATTAGAATATTACAAATTATTATGCAATTCTTATATTCACATATCAAAATTACACAATAATTAATCTATAACCTAAAAAAATATGTTAACAATGTGTTATTAGTTATAAACATTTAACACATCTTCCGGATAAAAATTTTATAAAAACAACAACCAAGCTAAAAATCTTTATGCTATGGCTGATAAGGTAATTAACATTGTCCTGAACATAATTTGTGGAGAGTGGGCTAAATATTAACTTTGCGATAAAACCAGATATGGCAACGGAAATAGAGAGAAAGTTCCTTGTAAAAGGCGAATTTCGGGATATAGCGATCAGTAAAACTGAAATATTGCAGCGTTATCTGTCGGTAGATCCTGACAAGACCATACGTTTAAGAATAGCGGGCACAGAGGCATTTCTTACTATAAAGGGTAGGCCCGAAGGCAGGTCAATATCCAGAAGTGAATGGGAATTCCGTATTCCTGTCAGTGACGCTGAAGATATCTTGAGGCTTTGTCTTCCGGGTAAGGTGGTAAAGACACGTTATCTTGTACCTTATTCCGGCCACACCTTTGAAGTTGATGTTTTTCACGAGGACAATGAGGGACTAATAGTGGCGGAACTGGAATTGTCATCTGATGATGAAGTCTTTCATAGGCCGGACTGGTTGGGCCGGGAGGTTACAGGTAATCCGGAATATTATAACGCAAACCTGATAAAATAGTCCTTCCAATTAATTGTTAAGGTCGTCAACTATTCTTTCAATAACGGAAGTAAAGGAATATCGGGCTTCACCGACAGCAGCAACAAAACCGCTGTCAGGGGAAATACACGGATTAGCATTGACTTCGATAACAAAAACATCTTCATTTTTGTCAGTTCGAATATCAACACGTGCATATCCTTTAAGACCAAACAGATTCCAGCATTCGACAGCCGCCTTTTTCAATCCTGTGCGCAGTTTATTGGAAAGAGTGTCGCCGGGAAATTTCCTTACGGTGTTTGCATATTCAAAACTGTCAGGTTCCCATTTCGCTTTAAAATCAACTATTTTAGGCCTGTTATCACCAAAATTAACAAATACTATTTCAGCAGGTGGTAAGACTTCTGGTCCATTTGGTCCGGAAAGGATGCTAATATTGAACTCCCTTCCTTCTATATATTCCTCAATGAACCAATGTGCATCATCAAAACCCTTCAGTTTTTCCTGATCCCCTTTACCTGATTCAAATACAGAATCACCTGTAATGTCAAGAGATCCGTCTTCCCATACAGGTTTGATTATATACTTTGTTCCTTCCTTTAATAACCCTGCTTGTGAAGGTTTGAAGGAAGCAGGATTCTTTATACCTGCGTTTCTCATCATGCTCCCTGCCAGTGTTTTGTTACCGGTTGTGAAGATAGCCTCAAGGGGATTGCCTGAATATGGTATGGAATACATGTTTAGCAACGCTGGTATGAAATAGTTCAGTTCTCCCTTATTGTTGATAGATTCCACAAGGTTGAAGACAAAGTCATATTTCTGTCCGGCCAGTTCCGCTATTTCAGTCATAAAGTTGGATGTGACACCTTTTTTCGATACTTCAATGCCGAGTCCGGACAGGTGAACCCCGATGTGTTCAACCTGGTCGAGAACATCCAGTTCATCAGCATGAGCTTCAACGCCGGGTTCATTATATATGATACAGCACCTTTTCATTTACTTTTTTACCCTTGCTAAGGCGGATTTCATTATCCTTTCTATCAGGGTCTGGTAGTCAATGCCATACATTCTCGATAAAATAGGAAGATCAGAATGCACGGGATTGAGGCCTGCAAGTGGATTTGCCTCTATGAAACAGATCCTGCCGTTTCTGTCGGCTTTGAGATCTATCCTTCCTGCATCAACAGCATTAAGTGCTTTCCATGAACGTACTGCCACATCCCTGCATTCCTTCTCAATATCCTTATCAAGAGGCAAATACCTGCAGTAATCCTGGTAGTTCTCCTTTACTTTAACAGAATAAGGAAGATTATCGGAACATATTATCTCCATACCTCCTATAGTTGTTATATCCGATCCGCTGCCAGTTACACCTACTGTGAATTCCCTTCCCGGAAGATATTCTTCAGCAAGAGCGGGCTGACAAAATTCCTCAGCAATCCATTTGACAGCGGTAATAAGCTCATCCTTTGATCTGACAAGGCTTTTTTCAGTTATGCCCTTGCCGGTACCTTCTGATACAGGCTTTACAAACAGGGGATATTCCAGGGAGCAATTCTCAGCTTCCTTTGCTGTGTTCAGAAGCATACCAGGACTCACAGGGACACCGGCTGCAGCCACAACCAGCTTGGCCAGATGTTTGTTTAACGAAAGGCCCATAATAACCGGGCCGCTGAATACATAAGGTATCCTATACTGATCAAGCAATGCAGGGACAACTGATTCCCTGCCATCACCATACAGTCCTTCGGCAATATTAAAGACCATGTCCCATCTTCTGCCTTCAGACAAAGCTTCAATAAGCTGAAACACGTTTCCAACCAGCTCAGTTTCATACCCTGCTTTTTTCAGGGAATAATCTATGGCATCAATGGTATCCTGCTTGTCAAATTCTGCAGTTTCTTCCATGGAATAACCCTGGTCAAGATACCATGTCCTCAGGTCATAAGTCAATCCGATCTTCATTTATCGACTTATTTTTCAGGATATTCACACTGTGTACCCTTGTAGTTACGCAGAACAATGTGCTCACTGTTATGTTCCACCACATAATTCGGCAGTAAAGGGATCTTGCCTCCTCCTCCGGGTGCATCAATCACATATGTTGGCACGGCATAACCACTGGTAAATCCCCGTAATCCTTTGATTATCTCAAGACCTTTTTTTACTGTAGTCCTGAAATGACCTGATCCCGGGATAAGGTCACATTGATAAAGATAATAGGGTCTTACTCTCACCTTAAGTAACCTGTGCATAAGTTCCTTCATTACAGGTACATTATCATTTATGCCTTTAAGCAGAACAGTCTGGCTTCCAAGTGGAAAGCCGCCATCGGCCAGCTTGTTGCAGGCCCTGGAACATTCATCGGTTATTTCTTCCGGATGTGAAAAATGAAGACTGAGAAATAATGGGTGGTATTTTCTCAGAATATTTATAAGGTTGTCTGTAATGCGCATCGGCAACACTGCAGGAACACGTGTTCCTATCCTGATAATCTCAATATGTTCAATATTTCTGATGTGTGACAGAATATAGTCCAGTAATTCATCAGATAGAACTAGCGGATCGCCTCCACTGATCAGGACATCCCTCACTTCTTTATGAGTGGCAATATAATTAAACGCTCTCTCATAGTCCTGCCTGCCCAGCTTGTCCAGTTTACCAACTGAATGAGAACGTGTGCAATACCTGCAGTAATTTGAACAAACTTGTGTGACAGTAAACAGAACCCTGTCAGGATACCTGTGTACAACACCTTTAACAGGCGAAAAAGATTTTTCGTGCAACGGGTCTGAATGCTCACCTGAAGTCTCAATCAATTCCTCAACAACCGGAATAACATTTCTGCGAAGAGGATGCGAAGATTTAGTGTTATATATCAATGAAGCAAAATATGGAGTTATCCTCATGGGAAGCCGGCCCTTCAAATTATTAATAGCCAGGATCTCCTTTTCTGTAAGCTTCATTATCTTATTCAGATCTTCAATGCTGGTGAAAGCATTTCTTAGTTGCCATTTCCAATCATTCCAGGATTCTGTAGTCGCGTGAGGGAAGTAACGGTGCATAAAACCCGTACTTCGGTTGCTAACTAACTGGTTTGGGATTACATTTTGCGAAAATATCATGGTTTTCGCGCCAGGTTCTTCATCAGAAGAACAACCCACGAGGCGACTTTCACCGAGGAATGTCGTAGCCTCATTCTTGTTAGCATTCATGACTGATGATGAGTTATTTCACCTTTTTCTTTTTTAATTGTTTTCTTTGTTAATAACTGTTTTTCTAAAAATATTTAGGTGCGAATGTAAATAATCTATAAATATGTTGAATCATTCGACCGCCAGAAATATTAACTTATTTTTAATTTTATAAACATGAAAATTCCAATAATGTTTAACAGTACGCCAAATAAATGATATTTAGATTGTTAAATATTGTTTCTCTATTAAAAAAGCGGATAATATACGATGCTTTTTAATACAATTATTTTTCGAACGATAAAAAAATCTTTCCTGTGCAATTTTAATGACTGCATTTTTCTTCGTAAAATCTCTTTTTTTTACAATATCACTTAAAATCTTAGTGTTACAATTCAGCTATTTTAACTGTATTTCATATTTTTGATCATTTATGCTACAGATATACCTTCAGATAGTTCAGGAAAGAATAAAGCAGGACTTGTCACATTCTTTCCGGGCAGGAAAGTAATACTCATTCAGGTCAGATATGAGTAAGATCCATATATCCGACAGACGTCGGAAAATGATAAAAACATTGTTTTCTGATATTTCGGAAGCCATTGCCGGTTCTGAACAGGACTTTACGGAAGGAAGACTGGGAAGAGCCATACTGCTTCTTTCAATACCTGCTGTCCTGGAAATGGTTATGGAATCAGTATTTGCAATAGTTGATATCTTTTTTGTCTCACGCCTGGGAGCGGACTCCGTAGCTACAGTAGGAATAACGGAGTCAATGATGACGATAATATATGCTATATCGATTGGGCTTGGAACAGCAACTACTTCTATGGTTTCGCGGCGAATAGGAGAGAAAAAACCGGAAGAAGCGTCAAACACAGCTTTCCAGGCAATCCTGATAGGTCTTACCGCAGGTATATTAATTGGTATCCCCGGTGCTTTATACAGTAAAGAGCTGCTTGGTCTTATGGGTGCTTCGGATGTTATTGTGAACAGGTTATCAGTTTATGCTACTTTGATGCTTGGTGGAAACATAGTGATAATGATGCTTTTTATTATCAATGCCGTTTTCAGAAGCGCTGGCGATGCTGCAATAGCTATGAAAATGTTATGGCTTGGAAACCTTATCAATATAATTCTTGATCCCTGTCTTATATTCGGCATCGGATTTTTCCCGCGAATGGGCATTTCCGGTGCTGCACTTGCGACAATAATCGGCCGGGGAACTGCTGTCGCCGTACAATTTTACCTTCTTTTCTTTGGAGGAAAAAGAGTTCAGCTTAAGTTAAAGACCATGTATGTGAACCTCAGGGTCATGATGCGTCTCTTGAAATTATCAACAGGTACTATAGGACAGAATCTGATAGGTACAACAAGTTGGATAGGTCTTTTCAGGATTGTATCTATTTTTGGCAGTGAAGTAGTAGCAGGTTACACTATAGCACTAAGGATAATAGGGTTCACTCTGATGCCATCATGGGGTATAAGTAATGCAGCTTCCACCCTGGTCGGACAAAACCTGGGTGCAGGTAAACCTGCAAGGGCAGAACGTTCGGTGTGGGTGACGGGCCGGGTCAACATGATAATGCTGGGCGTTATAGGAGTGGTCTTGTTTTTGGCTCCTGAATTTTTTATAAGGATTTTCATAACCAACGATGATGTTATTCGTGCAGGAGCCATGGGACTTATGGTAATCAGTACAGGCTATATTGCCTACGGACTCGGGATGGTTCTTGTCAATTCATTCAACGGGGCAGGAGATGCCACTACTCCTTTGATAATAAACTTCTTTGCATACTGGCTGCTTGAAATTCCACTTGCATGGATACTTGCCATGAATGCCGGAATGAATGAAACAGGTGTTTTTATTTCCATCGTCATTGCAGAAACTGTACTGACTGTCGTATCGTGGCTGGTTTTCAGGCGTGGAAAATGGAAGCTCAGAGTTATCTGATTACCAGAAAATCCAGTATTAATCAACCTGTTCAGATCCCGTATCGCGTCGCAGTCTCTTGATAGTGCTCCTGTTGTGTTTGTCTTCCAGTCTTTTTAGCCTCGATGACCGGGTAGGGGATGTTGGTTTACGTTTTTTACGCACTGTGAGGGCACGGGAAAGCAAATCATAGAATCTTTCTTTAGCCTCCTCACGATTCGAGAACTGAGATCTTTCCGATTGTGCAGTAATAATTACTTCACCTTCCTTATTAATTCTGTTACCAAGCTTTGAAAAAGCCAGTGACTTTTCATCCTCACTTAGCAACAAGGTCGCTTTAATGTTAAACCTAAGTTCTACTTTTGTATTTACCTTATTTACATTTTGTCCTCCCGGACCTCCACTGCGTGTAGCAGTGAAAACAAATTCACTTTCAAAATCCCTCTCTTTTAATTCCTCAGGTTCCATTTTAAGAATTCATTTTACAGGAAAAATATTGCAACACCTCCAACACTTACAAAAGACCCGATAAGCTCGGCTATTGTTACTTTCTGTTTATAAATTAAAATAGAAGGCAGAATAATGAATACAGGGACCAAAGCCATGATGGTAGACGCGATCCCTGCCTCTGTATATTTTACAGCTATTAGCGAAAAAGAGACTCCCAGGAATGGACCAAAAAAAGAACCTACCCCTGTCAAAATCATACCATGCCTGTTTTTAAGAGCTTTCCTGACATTCCCCCACCTTGCAAGGATAGTTACAAGCATCGTGTAGCCTGCAATACCGGCTATTATTCTTATCTGTGTCGCTGCAAAAGGGTCATAACCTTTCATGCCAAGTTTGCTTAAAACAAGTCCGAGTGCCTGCCCAACAGCACCGCCCAAGGCTAACAAGATACCAGACGGCTTAAGTTTTAAAGCAAGTTTTTCACCTTTTCCCTTTCGGCCAAAAATTGCCATGGCTATACCACAAAATGTAAGTGTCATGCCCAGGTAATGGAAGAGTGTCATGCGTTCACCAATTATAAAATAGCTGAAAAATGCAGTTATTGGCGGTACTAGTGTCATGATAAGCATGGCAAACCTGGAACCTATCACTGTATACGATTTAAAAAGGAAAAGATCGCCGAAAACGAAGCCTATAAGCCCGGATAATGAAAGCCATATCCAGTTATCTTCAGTTGCATCTGAAGGCAGAAGAATACCCCTGTGTATAACAGTAAAAAGACTAAGAAACAGAAATCCAATAATGAGCCTGATTATATTTACCGATAATGAGCCTATTTTGAGACTGGCCGACTCAAATGACAATGATGTGGCAGTCCAGAAAACAGCAGTCAGGAGTGCCGCAAATTCGCCGGCATGTTCAGTAAAAAAGTTCATGATAATATTTCCTGCACCTGGCAGGTATTAAAAAGACTATAGTGCGTTTTTATATCTGCGTCCTTACTCCTTACTTTCAAAGATATAATCCCCTGAGCCTGCTTCCATCACCAGGTTCTTTCCGTCTGTCTTTATATTTTCAAGGTATTTATTCTCCCTGATTGGTTTTCCATGTTCAGTCAGGCTTTCCGGATCAATACCTGGAAGTATAATGGTGGCAACAGTATTGGCCGGTATCTTCACTGTAAATATAAGCATGCCGTCTTTTCTTTTCCAGCCCGATCCTATTGTTCCGTACGAGCTTTCAAATGTTGCCCTGCAGTACTTCATTCTTTCAGTCGGATGTGGGTGAATAATGATATGCTTGTAACCGGCTCCTTTTGTATCGATACCTGCAGCCACCCTGTACATCCAGTCACCAATAGCACCATAGGCATAATGATTGAATGAATTCATCCCGGCATCCTCGAAAGTGCTGTCCGGTTTTTCTCCATCCCATCTTTCCCAGATTGTGGTAGCACCCATTTTAACAGGGTAAAGCCATGAAGGATATGTCTCCTGGAGAAGAAGATCATACGCGACATCTGTATAGCCATTGTCAGACAATACATGACACAGGTAGGGTGTTCCGAGGAAGCCTGTTGAGAGGTGGTCCCTGCGGCTTTTTATATTGGCCACAAGGAATTCAGCTGCATTATGGTCGAGGTTCTCAGGCAGTAGTTTGAACATAAGTGCAAGTACATACGAAGTCTGAGAATCAGTTCCAACCCTTCCTGCCCTGGTCACATACTGATAAATGAATACATCTTTTATTTTGTTAAACAAATCAGAATATGTTTTCTCATCATCTGTTTTTCCCAGTACACCTGCTGTTCTGGCCAGCAGACTTGTGGAATATGCATAGAATGCCGTTGCGATAAAATCATGGTCTGTATATCCGTCGGGTGCGGTATGATTATAGAGAGGAGGATGATAGAACAGCCAGTCCCCGTACTTGCTTCCACCTTTCCAAATATAGCTGCTTCCGGCTTTCTTTCTTATATATTCCACCCAGGCCTTCATGCTTTCATATTGATTCTCCAGGATCTGCTTATCACCATAAACAAGATACATTGTCCATGGGGCAATAACAGCCACATCTCCCCATCCGGCCGATGGAACGGCGGTAACAGCATCCTGAGGGTTGAGTACATCAGGTATTACATCGGGGACCGCTCCGCCCGGCTTCTGATCTGCTGCCACATCTTTCAGCCATTTTGTAAAAAATGCTGATACATCGAAGTTAAATGCTGCAGTTCTGCAAAAGGCCTGTGCGTCACCGGTCCAGCCAAGTCTTTCGTCTCTCTGAGGACAGTCTGTGGGTACATCAACAAAATTGCCCTTTTGTCCCCATTGAATATTATGCTGAAGCTGATTTACCAGCGGATTTGAACACTCAAAAGTGCCGGTCTGTGGCATATCGGTATGAACAACCATGCCGGTCAGATCATCCGTGGTAAGTTCTCCGGGATAACCGGTAACCTTAACATACCTGAATCCCATGAAGGTAAACCGCGGTTCATAGACCTCTTCACCTTTACCGGAAAGGGTATAGGTGAGCTGACATCTGGCAGACCGAAGGTTAGCAGTATAAAATTCACCAAATTTATCAAGCACTTCAGCATGATTAAGTGTAACGACAGTGCCTTTATCGCCTTTAACCTTCAGCCTGATCCATCCTACCATATTCTGTCCCATGTCGACCAGCAGATCTCCTTTGGGAGAACGGAAGATCCTGGCAGGCTTTATCTCCTCTGTTATTCTTACAGGATAGCTTTGCGAAGAGATCAGGTTGCTGTTGTTATATTTTCCTATCCTGACATTTTTCCAACCTGAGTCATTATATCCAGGCAGATCCCATCCAGTAAGTTCTTTTGTGGCATCATATGTTTCACCATTGTAAATATCGTTCATCCTGATAGCACCATTTCGTGTTGCTTTCCATGAGCTATCACTTATTATGGTTTCCTCCGTGCCATCAGTGAACTTAATTACCATCTGGAGAAACACCCCGAGCGTCTTTCCGTATATGGCCCAGTTATCCCCCCAGCCAAGAGTTCCCCGGTACCATCCGTCACCCAGAACGGCGCCAATAGCATTTTTGCCTTTTTTAAGCATAGGTGTGACATCATATACCTGGTACTGGAGTCTTTTATGGTATGATGTCCAGCCAGGTGTCAGAAACTGATCGCCTGCTTTCTTACCGTTAATGTGCAGTTCATAAAAACCATGGGAGGTGGCATATATCCTGGCACTGGCAATTTTCCTGGTAAGTAGAAATTCTTTCCTGAAATAAGGGGAAGGAGGGTATTTCATTGTATCGCCTGGCAATTCGATCCATTGAGCTTTCCATTCATCAATTGAAAAAAGCCCTGTTTCAAAATATGCAACATCACTCCATCCCGATGAGTTTCCATTGTTATCCCATACCTTTACCTGCCAGTAATATCGCTGAGCTGATTTAAGTGGTTTGCCTCCGTATGAGAGCAGAACCGATTCCCCGGATTCTGTCCTGTCTCTGTTCCATACCATCGAGGAAGAACGGAATCGCGGACTGGTTGATATACGTATTGAATATGCAGTTTGCATTACTCCATTATCATCTGATACCAGTTTCCAGGAAAACCTGGGTACTGAAGTTCCAATACCTACAGGATTTGTTCTATGTTCGCATGACAGATCCATAACTGAGAGTTTCTGTCCGTTAATGAATGTGAATAAGAATAGAAAAGCGATAATAAGTCTGATTGATTTCATGATTGCATCAGGTTTGTTAACAATTATCAAGATTATAAAAAAATGTCCTAATAAAAAAGTCATCTAATTATCATTTTCATAGATGAAAGTTTATAAATTGCAGTTTACTTAAATCAGAACACAGAATACAATATGAATCCGGTTGCTGGTATATTACTTATCGCTCTTGGCAGTATTGGTGCTGCGAGTTTTTATGTGCCCTTTAAAAAGGTTAAAATATGGGCCTGGGAATCCTACTGGCTTAGTCAGGGTGTGGCAGCCTGGCTTATCGCGCCCTGGGTCTTTGCCCTGCTTTTCGTTCCTCATGGTGAGTTATTGAATATTATAAAAGAATCACCTGTGTCTGCCAGGCTTATGGCCATGTTTTTTGGTGCGCTGTGGGGATTCGGCGGACTTACATTCGGTTTGAGCATCAGGTATCTTGGTGTTGCTCTTGGGCAGAGTATTGCGCTTGGGTTGTGTGCAGCTTTTGGGACACTCATTCCACCAATTGTGGCAGGAGACAACCTTTTTTCTTCAACAGCAGGCATACTGACTGTTGTGGGGGTGGCGATTACAGTTGCCGGTATTGCTGTTATTGGATATGCAGGTTCGCTCAAAAGCCGGGAAATGACAGACGAAGAAAAGAAAGCTGCCGTACAGGAATTCGCCCTTAAGAAAGGCCTCCTGATCGCTGTTTTTGCAGGTATAATGAGCGCTTGCTTTAACTTTGGATTTGAAGCTGCGAAGCCGATAGAAAATGTGGCACTGGATCACGGTACAAATCCCTTGTTCCAAAAGAATCCTTCTTTGATTTTCATTCTGCTGGGCGGATTCATCACAAATCTGGCTTACTGTGGATATCTCAATATAAAGAATAAAACTTACAGGGATTATTTTACAGTTACTGGTAGTGTATTCTTTAATAATATATTCTTTACGTTCCTGGCAGGGTTTCTCTGGTTCCTGCAATTCCATTTCTTTGGTATGGGATCCAGTAAGCTGCCCCAGGGTATGGCAGTTTTCGGGTGGAGTATACTGATGGCTCTTAACATTGCTATAAGCAACATATGGGGTATCTTTCTGAATGAGTGGAAAGGAGCCGGTCGCAAAACTATAGTTGTTCTTACTATTGGTATTGTGATTCTTATTTTATCAACATTTGTGGTTAAACTTGGATAATGGCTATGACGACAAAACGAACCGGATTTAAAATGAAACTTCTTCCTGGTTACAGAGAGGAATATAAAAAGCGACATAATGCTATTTGGCCTGAGCTTGTGGCTTTGCTGAAAAAGAACGGGATATCCAATTATTCTATTTTTCTTGATGAAGAAACGAATTATCTGTTTGCGTACCAGGAACAGTCGGGGGACACATCATCACAGGACCTGGGAAAGTCTGATATTGTGAAAAGATGGTGGTACTATATGGCTGACATTATGGAAACCAATCCTGATAATTCGCCTGTAACGATACCACTAAAGCAGGTGTTTTACATGGAATAGTGTTAACCGCTGATATCGTTAAAGCAATTATTGCAGTAGCCTGCATTTTCCGGATGGAATAAATGAAAAGCAGATGGTTGCAAATAAAGCTAAAAAGAAGAATATAAAATAACCGAAATGAAAAAGAATCAAATTGAAAAAGCGTATGAACTGGCGAAAGAACAATATGCACAGATTGGTGTGGATACAGAGAAGGTTCTTTCTGAATTGGACAAGATAAATATCAGCCTGCACTGCTGGCAAACGGATGATGTCGGTGGTTTTGAGAAGCCTGACGCTGTACTTGGTGGCGGCGGAATACAGGCTACCGGTAATTTCCCTGGCAAAGCAAAAACTATAGAACAAATGAAAGCCGACCTTGATATGGCAATGGCTTTAATGCCGGGTAAACAGCGCCTGAATCTTCATGCTATTTATGGTGAATTTGAAGGTAAACTCGTGGACCGCGACCAAATTGAAATCAAACATTTTCAGGGATGGATTGACTGGGCCATGGAAAGAGGAATCGGACTTGATTTTAATTGCACATGTTTCTCACACCCTTACGCTGACGACGGGTTCACATTATCCAGCAAGGATGAGAAAATACGGAGATTCTGGGTGGAACATACGAAACGCTGCCGTGCCATTGCTGCAGAAATGGGAAAGCAACTGGGCACACCTGCTGTTCATAACATCTGGATCCCTGACGGTATGAAAGAAACTGCTGTTGACAGGTATACTCTGCGTAAGATCCTTAAAAAGTCTCTTGATGAAATATTTGCTGTAAAATATCCTTCCAAATACCTTAAAGATTCGGTTGAAAGTAAATTATTCGGCATAGGATCTGAATCGATGGTGGTTGGTTCTCATGATTTTTACCTGGGATATGCTGTGACCAATAATACAATGATCACTCTGGATAATGGTCATTTTCATCCTACAGAACAGGTAGGAGATAAGATATCATCGATTCTTCTTTATGTTGATGAACTATTGTTACACCTAACCAGGGGAGTGAGATGGGATAGTGATCATGTCCTGACCTTTAATGATGAATTATTGCTTATAGCCCAGGAAATAATAAGGAGCAAGGCCTTGAGTCATGTGAATATCGGGCTTGATTATTTCGATGCCAGCCTTAATCGCGTCGGGGCATATGTCATTGGAACCCGTTCAGCTCAGATGGCATTTTTGTATGCTTTGCTCGAACCTCATCAAATGCTTGTTAAGTTTGAGGAAGAGGAACGGAACTTTGAAAAACTTGCTTATCTCGAGCTACTTAAGTCGATGCCTTTCGGAGCGGTTTGGGATTTTTATTGCCTGAAAAACAATGTGCCTGCCGGGGAAGACTACATTGATGAGATAAAAAAATACGAAAAAGATATTCTTTTAAAAAGATAGTATATAAGTGTTACCTTTACACTAATTAACAAACATTGTTGGCATTTTTAGTTAACTAACTGGGCAATGAAGGATATTGTTATTGCAATTTTTGATATCGGTAAGACTAATAAGAAAGTATTGCTGTTCAACGAGGAATTCCATATTATATCGGAGACAGAGAAACAATTCAAGGAGGTTCTCGATGATGATGGCTTTGAGTGTGATGATATTGACAATATCGAAGGATGGATTAAAGAGACACTGGTCTCTCTTCTGGAATCTGACAAATATGAGCTTAAAGCAGTTAATTTCACCACCTATGGCGCAACAATTGCTTACCTCGATGAAGACGGAAAGAGGCTGACACCTGTTTATAATTATCTAAAACCTATGGATGAGAAGATTCAGGAGAGTCTTTATAAGCGCTACGGAGGGAGAGATGAATTTTGTCGCAGGACTGCTTCCCCTGCTCTGGGTATGCTCAATTCAGGGATGCAGGTTATGTGGTTGAGGTCGGTGAAGCCTGAAGTTTTTGCCAGTGTCAGGCATATTTTGCATTTTCCCCAGTACCTGTCATACATACTTACAGGAAAAATATGTTCGGAACATACCTCTATCGGTTGTCATACAGCTTTGTGGGATTTTGATCTGATGAAATATGACCGCTGGACTGAAAATTACGGACTAAACCTGCCGGAACCTGTTCCAGTAGGTACTTTATATGAAGTTGAGATGGAGGGGAAGAAAGTGAATGTGGGGATCGGTATTCACGACAGTTCTGCTTCCCTGGCACCATATTTTTCAGGCAATAAAGAAAAATTCATTTTGTTGTCAACTGGTACATGGTGTATTAACATGAATCCCTTTAATGATGAGATACTGACTGCAGACCAGCTCGAACGTGATTGCCTGTGTTATTTGAGTATAAGTATGAAACCTGTTAAATCATCACGCCTTTTTCTCGGCCATCTGCACGAAGAAGCCCTTAATTATCTTACAATACATTTTGGGAAACCTGAAGATTATTATAAGAAGGTAAAGGTTGATAGGGTTCTGTCTGATGCTATGAATGAAAGGTTCAGGGGTGAAACTGTGTTCTTCATTTCTGACGGATACGTTCATGAACTAAGAGAAAATATTGACATGTATGTATTTGGTTCCTATGAGCAGGCATATCAACAGCTTATGAATGAACTTGCTCATCTGACAGTGGAATCAGTTCGTCTTATTCTGCCTGAAAGAGATGAGACCAGGAATATTTATATAACCGGAGGCTTTTCTAAAAATGTACTTTTTGTAGACCATATAGCGAAAGCTTTTCCATCAAAACAGGTTTATATATCTGAAATTGCTAATGCTTCAGCGCTTGGTGCGGCTCTTGTTGTGTCAGGATCAGATCGTGCCCCCAACCTCGGTCTGACACGGTGTGTGTCGTAATTAAGCACCTATTTATCAATTACATATATGAAAAAGAAATTATTAATTCATGCCCTGCTTTTACCTGGTTTATTGTTAGCCTGTGAAAAGACTGTTGACAATACTGCACCCGGCGAAGTTGTTATAAATGAACTGATGCCCGTAAATTCTACTACGGCAGCTGATCAGAACGGTCAGTATGACGACTGGATAGAATTATATAATAAATCATTTAACAGTATAGATCTGTCCGGATATTACCTGTCTGATAACATAAAGAAAAACCTTAAATGGAAATTCCCGGAGGGGGTATCAATAACAGGAAACGGCTACCTGATAATATGGGCTGATGATGATACTGCCCAGGCAGGACTGCATGCAAATTTCAAGCTGTCTTCTGCAGGGGAGGAGGTTGCGCTGTCGCGGGCCGACGGGAAAATAATAGACCAGGTCACTTTTCCTTCACAATCCCTTGAACTTTCATATTCACGGATACCAAATGGTACAGGTGACTTCAGATGGATGATACCAACTTTCAACAGGGATAATGATACCAAATGAATCACTAATAACCGTTTTTCTTTTATAATGCCGGCAATATCATTGCCCGGTAAAAAGTAATTTGCTTTTTTTACGCTTATGATCGACGATTCAGATATTAAAAATGCTCTCATAGACCTTAATCCTGTCGGCCTTCAGGAAATCAACTCCTTAAGCATGATGGACCGTGTTGAAGTCAAATATATATTTCCGGTTAATAAGATGAGTGCTCTGATCAGACTTTTGAAGGATAACTACCGGGTTCTGGAAATAAAGAACACAAGGGCATTACCATATAATACCACATACCTTGATACATCTGACTATTTGTTTTATAACCAGCATACCAGGGGAGAGTTCTCACGTCATAAAATACGTTACAGGAGATATGAGATTAACGGTGATTCTTTTCTTGAGATCAAAATGAAGACCAATAAGAAGAGGATTATAAAATGGAGAATTGAAAATTCCTTTGAACCTGGCGTTTATAATGAAGATGCTGAGGATCTCATTGGCCTGTATCTTCCTGTTAGTTCATCCTTGCTCAGCCCTTCATTGATAAACCGGTTCAATAGGATAACGGTGATAGGGAAGGAAACGGATGAAAGGATCACTCTTGATTACAATATTAATTTTACCGATCCGAATTCCGGTTCCTATACAGAAATGCCATACCTGGGGGTAATCGAGATGAAGAATACAGGGTTTTCACAGTGTTCTCCATTTAATAGTATAGCCAAAAGCCTGAATATTTATCCGGAAGGATTCAGTAAATATTGCACGGGCAACGCCATTCTTAAAACAGGACTCAAAACCAACATGATAAAACCAAAAATCTTATTGCTAAATAAAATAGAAAATGAATACATTAAATCTTGTAGCAACTGAAGTGGGGAAATTAGCTCTTCTTGATACTGAGCATGTCTCAAACCTTCTTGATATGATATGGCGTTTTTCTCTAAACCTCGTTGTGATACTGATCCTTGTACGCTGGCTTTATTTTTCAACTTCAAAACGCAAGGATTACCTTTTCACCTATATTCTGATATCAAGCATTATCTTTCTTCTATGCTACCTTCTGGAAAAGGTAATGCTTCAGATCGGTTTTGCTCTGGGCCTGTTTGCCATTTTCGGCATTATCCGTTACCGTACTCTTACTATTCCCATCAAAGAGATGACATATCTCTTCCTGATAATTGGTATTTCCGTTATCAATGCCCTGGCAGATACTTCATCCGATATTCTCGCAATAATATTCACAAACCTTATAGTAATATTAATTACTTACGGACTTGAAAAAAGATGGTTGATGAGACATGAGACCTCAAAGGTTATTATATATGAAAAGATCGAACTGCTTAAACCAGGTCATGCTGAAGATCTTATTAATGATCTGCAGGAGAGGACTGGTATACCGGAGATACTTCGTGTTGAAATAGGGGAGATTGACTTTCTCAGGGATATCTGCCACCTGATTATCTATTTTGAAACAACGGATAACGACGATTTTGGACCTAACCTGGTTATGCATAAGAAGGAAAACGATGAAAGCTATTAGACAATATTTATTACCATCGTTTCTCCTGTTATTACTTCTTCAGCCTGCACTCGGGCAGGATAAAGATTTTGGGCTCTGGTACGGGATAAGCACCAGCATGTCAGTTAAGAAGAAATTTGAGCTGGAGCTGCAGACACAGCTGCGGACTTTTGACAATGCATCCAGGATAGATGAAGGCTATCTTGAAGGAGGAGTTGAATACAAATGGTGCAAATATGTTTCTCTTGCATTAAAATACAGGTTTGCCGAAGTGTATGAAAAAGACCTTGATTATCATGTCCGTCATAAGTGGTTCGCTGATATTAAATCCGGCTGGGAAACAGGTAATATTGATCTCTCAGGTCGTTTAAGGTTTCAGCGGGAGGACAAAACATATTTCGACAGTGAAAGTGACAAGATTCCCGATTATCACGGAAGGATAAAGCTGAAAGCAGAATATAAAACTCCTTCCTTCCCGGTAAATCCCTATATAAATATAGAATCATTTATCCAGATGTTTCAACCTGTTGAAAAACGTATTGACAAGTGGAGATTTGGAGCAGGAATAACTTATAAGATAGCAAAGAAACAATCGATAGATGCTGAATATATATTTCAGCGCGATTATGCTCCGCATCTTTCAAACATAAGCCTGGTAACCGTTGAGTACAAATTGAAATTTAAATGATGGCCAGGCTGATACAGCTGAAGCTTGGACTTTCCTGTCCTGTCTTTTGCCGGAAACCTACACGCTTTCCCTTAATTGGTAAAGAAGAGAATCATGCCAACAGCTGCTGCTGTGATGAAAATTGCAATAGGGATACTTACCATTAATACCTGTCTTTTGTTTGATGTAATGTGTACCCAGGATTTCCGGAGATTCCTCAGACTCAGATAAAATCCTGTTAGTAAGAGAACTGCCTGGAACCATGGTATATACCTGGGGAGGAACTGATGCCAGGGTATACCGGCTGTACCAAAGAAATCCCAGCCCCATCCGAAGGGATCTGAAGCAGATTGAATGATGAATGTAATGTTTACAAAAAGCATCGGTATGACAAAGGCAATCCACATCAGAAGTCCGAAAGGAAGAAGCACTCCTGCATATTGCATAAATACTTCTTTGACAGAACAGGTAATATTGGATATTTTCTTGCCCGCAAGTGAAAGCATGTATATAACTCCGGGTATGACCAAAAGAACAGAAGTCCACATTAACAGCGCATATACAGCAAACAGGTTCCAGTTATGTTTGTCCACAATATTTATATAGTCGCGTACTGCAGGCCATGGGCCAAGATACAGTATGCTGTAAATAAAGGCAATAGTAAAGGTGGCAATGTAAAGCCATGCCTCGCTGAGATTACGTGTTCCTTTCTCTCTTCCGAAAGGCCGGACATAGATACTGACATTATCATATGTACAGCTTCTCAGGCATTCCAGACACAGACCGCAATCTGAGCTTTCATTTATTTCACCAACATTCAGTCCGTATGGACAGGCCCAGCCACTTGTGTTACCTTTCTGACAATAACGGGGTTTGCACTGGTCACAAACCTCCTGAGACTTATTCCTGAGAGTAATAGTGCTCATTCTGGCATAGGGCCCTACGAAGACACTTATCGGGCATACATACCTGCAGAATGCTCTCAATTCAAATATCCCCGACATCACAGTAGGAACTATCAGTAACATCAGGACCGTAATACCTGATACTTTCGGTATGGCAACCAGAGTTGTCGAAAATGTTGCCAGAACCAGGAAGACAAGAAGCCTGAACCAATTAGTACTTAATGCCCTGGGCCATTTAAGGAAGAGTCCGGAAAATTTATTGTTATAGTTCCCTGTTTTGCCTTTTAATGGATTAAAAAAGGATTTTCGCTGTATGAGGTCCCCGAAAAAGGGCAGTGGACATATGGTGCACCAGAATCTTCCCAGAAACGGGGTTATGACAGCCACAAGGGCGAAAAGCCATATGGCCCACATCATCAGAACACCCAGATTCCTGCCAGACACTTTAGTGCCAAAGACAGATGTCAGGATAACAATATATATCATTACCATGGTAATAGTAACGAGCACAGCCTGGGTATATCTCGATAAAGCTATTTTCTTCAATAGCCCGTTCTTTTTAAATATATCCCTGTATCCTTTGCGCTCATCTTCCGGATCAATAGCCTCACTTCCTGTTTTAAACACAACAGTAAACCAGATAAACAATATCCCGGTAACACATCCCAGGCTGAATACCAGCAGGGTATTCGGAAGGATTATCAGCTTTCCCTGCTCGAAGGCATGCAAAGGACCACACCATACATGGCATCGGTAATTGCTTTTGGATATAAGGTAATTAAAGATACCCGGATGCCTTGCCACCAGCATGACTTCCTTTGTTATAACCGGCTTACTTGTCGGATCACTGACCTTAAAAACACTCACAGTGTTATCGGCAGGATAGACCTTGACATCAATATCGAATTCCTCGAGATAGAATGAATGTCCGGTATCATCAGACGAGAATGTCAGCAGTAGAGTGTCTCCCCTGTTACATCTTATGACATATGGGTCTTTTCCATAGCGGAAACTTCTTATATGAATCTTTCTTGTGGTCGGTTTTTTGGTAAAAAACTGTGCAATCACAGCCGGTATCAATCCAAATACCAGTATGACAATAAAATTATTAAGATTATTTCTTAATAGCTTCATTCAAAAAACCAATTATTTATCAGGCTATTAAAAACGGGCCAGTTTTTATTTCTTTTACTTTCAATGATAACTAATATATTTTTAAATTTCGCTGCCTAAAAGCACATTTAAATTATTTTTGCGAAGTATTAAATATTCACTTGTTCTAATAACAGGAAAAAAGATGTCAAAAAATAGTGGACTGAAAGGGAAACGTAAAAAAGGCCTAACAACGTATATTTTTATATTACTTGTAGTTATTATATTTGTCGGTATTCCTTACCTCCTGGTAAGTTACCAGGCAAGTCAGAAAGGAATGACCAGAAGTGAAGTTATAACCAGGATATTTAAACGATCGGTTGCCGGACGAGAAACACAAACAGGAAAGGGAAGCAGTACAGAAGGAGCAACAATTCATTTTCTTGATCCTGTAGCAATTGGTCAGTCATTTACAGAACCTCCGCTTATCTCACATGTGCAGCCTGCTGACCTTGATAAGGACGGATTGCTTGATGTTGTGGTATGCGATTGCAAGAGCAATGCCGTGAGCTGGATCAGGCAATATCCGGAAGGTGTCTACAATGAATCAGTCATTGCGGATGGTTTTGTTGCACCAGCTCATGCGCAGGTACTCGACTTTGATAATGATGGTGATAACGATGTGATAGTTGCCGTTCTTGGATTATTATTTCCAAACAATGATAAGATAGGCTCTGTACTCATTCTGGAAAATGATGGAACCAACCATTTTATAAAACACGTTATAGCGGAGAAGATTGCCCGCGTATCAGATGTCAGGGCAGGTGACCTGGATAATGATGGTGATCTTGATCTGGCCGTTGCCCAGTTCGGTTATGATGACGGCGAAACACGATGGATGGAAAATCTTGGAAACTGGAAGTTCACGAGTCATAGTCTTCAGAGCCTTTCAGGTCCGATAAATGTTGAAATTGTTGACATTGACAAAGATGGGGATAATGATATTATCTCACTGGTAAGCCAGGAGTGGGAGGAAATATTTTGTTTTATAAATGAGGGTAATAAAAAATTTACACCAAAACTCCTGTGGGGTTCAAGCAATGAGGATTTTGGCTCAAGTGGCATCTATATTACCGATCTGAATAAGGATGGCAAGGATGATATTTTATATACCAACGGTGATGCATTTGATTATATACCTCCACAGGGCCGTCCCTGGCATGGTGTACAGTGGCTTGAGAATAAAGGAGGTTTAAACTTTGAGTATCACAGAATATGTGACTTTGTAGGTGCCTATAATGCACGACCTGTTGATATTGACTTCGATGGTGATCTTGATATATTTGTCGTAAGCGGGTTTAATCTCTGGGAAAACCCAAAGGCGCAGAGTTTCATATGGCTTGAAAACACCGGTAATATGCAGTTCATTCGACATAATATTGCAGGTTCCCCGACTCATCTACTTACCCTTGAAACAGGGGACTTTAATAATGATGGTCAGCCTGATTTTGTGACAGGCGGGATGCATGCTTATCCTCCATATGACAGGATGAGCAGGGTAACCCTCTGGCTGAATAACGGCAAACTATCAAAAAAGAAATAGTAATACCATATAAAGAAGCACCATACCTGTTTCCTAAAAAGACATTTTATATGTATAAAAAACAACTACTCTGTTTCTTGGTGAGTGTATTCATGCTCACACCCGTGGTTTCCCAATCTCATCTGGATCCTGAAAAACAATGGCCCGGCTACAGGGGCTGGCTGGCATCAGGGGTGCATGATAATGCAGGACTTCCTGAATCATTCAGCCTTGATGGCATGGAAAATGTTAAATGGAAGATCGAGGTTCCCGGACTTGGCATATCAAGTCCGGCAATATGGGGCAACAGGATTTTTATTACCACAGCCGTAAGCAAATCAGATAAGAGTGGCCTTAAACCAGGTATATATGGTGACGGTATGCCTGTAGCCGACAATTCCTATCATGAATGGAAAGTGATCTGTATTGACAGGAACACGGGGAAAGTAATCTGGGATAAAACAGCCTGTACAGGAATACCTAAAATTAAGCGGCATCCAAAATCTTCCCATGCTAATTCATCAGTCGCAACCGATGGTAAATATGCAGTAGCATTTTTTGGCTCTGAAGGGCTTTATTGTTATGATTATGACGGGAATCTTGTATGGAAGAAAAATTTCGGCGTGCTTAAATCTGTGGCCTGGGATTATAATGCTGCTGAATGGGAGTTTGCCAGTTCTCCTTTAATTTATAACGGTGTCCTGGTGATCCAATGCGATGTGCTGGAAAATTCATTTATTGCTGCCTTTGATGTTGCAACGGGACGGCAGCTTTGGAAGACAGAACGCGATGAATATCCCGACTGGTGTACACCTGGCATCTATTCTTCCGGAGGAAGAACGATCATTGCCGTGAATGGATTCAAGCACCGCGGAGGTTATGATTTCAAAACGGGAAAAGAGATATGGCGTATGTCCGGCGGTGGAGATGTTCCGATTCCTACACCCGTGGCAGGAAAAGACCTGGTTTATTTTAACAGTGCACACGGACCAAGTTCACCAATAATTGCAATCAGCAAAGATGCAACGGGAGATATTACTCTTCAGCCGGGGCAGGTCAGTAATCAGTATGTCAGGTGGAGCATCCCCAGGGGCGGATCATATATTCATACTATGCTGCTTTACAGAAATCATCTTTATAATGTCAACTGGAATGGTACCGTGGAATGTTTGGAACCTGAGACAGGAAGAATGATCTACAGGGCTAAGTTGGGGAAGGCAAAAAGCTTTGTTGCATCTCCGGTTGCATCCGACGGAAAAATATATATAGTAGATGAAAACGGCACTGTATATATATTAAAGGATGGAGAAACATTCAATAAAATAACAGAGATACCCCTTAATGATGTATGTCTTACAGCTCCTTCAATTGCTGATGGTATGATAGTCTTCCGGACTCAGAGATACCTGATAGGAGTAGGGAAAAAATGACCAGGGTTTTTAATGTCATTTTGAAGTTATTTGCTTAATTTCACGAACAAGCGTGCCATGATTACATTATGGAACGGTGACCTTAAAATCATATAGAATTACACATGAAAAAGATCTGTTTAAATATCATTTT